>Ga0206127_1003278_pt1 | contig 15135 bp, 18 predicted proteins | sample Helgoland_Spring_6_FD_148646 | JGI IMG/M metagenome (GOLD analysis project Ga0206127, IMG submission 148646) | Pelagic subsurface seawater microbial communities from Kabeltonne, Helgoland, North Sea - Helgoland_Spring_Bloom_20160419_1 | ecosystem: Environmental > Aquatic > Marine > Epipelagic ...
ATTACTTCCTGCAGCTTTCATTGACATATTTGAGCAACAAAATGACACTTTAAATCTTAATTTCAGTACAAAAGAAATTGAAGATTATGGTAAAATTACCGTGAATATTATAAACGGTGATAACAAAAATTTAATTGTCGAATTATTAGAGGGCAAAGATAAAAGCAAGCTCGTTGAAAGAAGGTTTATAACAAGTTCTGAGACCTTAGTTTTTGATCTTTTAGAACCTAAAGTGTACTACATTAGAGCTATTATTGATGAGAATAAAAACAACAAATGGGATACTGGAAATTACCTCCTAAAAAAACAACCAGAAAAAATCATCTATTTTAACACAGAACTTGCTTTAAGAGCTAATTACTTTTTAAACGAAAATTTTTCTATAGAATAATCGCTCAAAGAACAAATAGCAAGCATAAGAAATAGCTCCTATAAAAATTTCTTGATCGACCTGATGATTCCATAATGAATTCCTTCATGTAAATTATTAAATTCTATGGCCGTTTCTATGGACGACAGTACAAAACCAGTACTCGTTGGGTATTCAGCATAGGTCTCAAAAATACCCGCTTCAAAATCTTCTTGGAAGGTGTCTGGCAGACCTAATAATAATTCTTTTACCTCATAAAATTCTTCTTCATTAAAAGTTTTTGTTGCCAATGTTCCTTTTTTGTGAGTAGCAATTAAGTCCTCGGGACACAAACAATTTAAACCCGACAATTTATAATGTAGCACTTGCTGAGTTACTACTAAATGTGCAACATTCCATGCAATATTATTTTTAAAACCTTTTGAATTGTATGAACTTGGTCTAAAGTTAAACCCTCTAATTCTTTTAAAACGAGTTCACGAGATTTTCTTAAAACATCAAATTGTATTTTCATTTTTATGTGTAATTTTGATGCTGTAAATATAATCCATAAAAATGAAGAAAGTCTATTTTTTACAAACTTGTGATACCTGCCGTAGCATTTTAAAAGAAGTAAATACAGAAGGATTTGAAAGACAAGAAATAAAAGCAAACAATGTGACCGTGACTCAGTTAGAGGAAATGCACCAACTTTCGGGCAGCTATGAAGCCTTATTCAACAAGCGTGCTAAGTTATATAAAGCGATGGATTTAAAAAATCAAGTAGTATCTGAGGCAGATTACAGACAATTTATTTTGGATGAATACACGTTCTTAAAACGCCCTGTTTTTATTGTTGAAAAGGAAATTTATATTGGAAATAGTAAGAACGTTATAGAGGAATTAAAAAGTAAAATTGGTTGATTTATTTCTAAATATAATGGAATTATCTAAGGATTATTTTTGTAATTTAGCTACATAAAATCTCATATAAAATGTTTTCTAAAAAAGCCAATCAAATTTTTGATAATGTAATAAAAACATACAAAAGCAATACAGCGGTTGAACAAAAATGCATAAATCCTTTTAATAAAAAAGACAATTTAATTGATTTCTTACTTCAAGAAAAATGTTGGATAGATGCAATTCAATGGGCTTATGAAGATATTATTCGGGATCCAAACATCAACGCGGAAGATGCCTTAGTTTTGAAAAGAAAAATAGACGCCTCCAATCAAGTCAGAACAGATACTGTAGAATATATTGATAGCTATTTTTTAGAAAAATACAAGAACATTACTGTCTCTGAAGGAGCAAAAATAAATTCTGAAAGTCCTGCTTGGGCAATTGATCGGTTATCCATTTTAGCACTAAAAATTTATCATATGCATTTGGAAACGATACGAGAAGATGCTTCGGATACTCATAAAGAAAATTGCTTAAAAAAATTAACTATCTTACTAGCTCAACGAACGGATTTATCGGCTGCTATTGATGATTTATTATTTGATATAGCGCAAGGAAATAAATACATGAAAGTATACAAGCAGATGAAAATGTATAATGATGAAGACTTAAACCCTGTTTTAAGAGCCTCAAAACAGTAAACTTTCTTGTCTAACACAAAAAAACATATTTTAATTATTCGCCTTTCTGCCATGGGAGACGTTGCAATTATGGTTCCTGTTTTAGAAGCTCTTTTAAGACAAAATTCTAATTTAAAAATTACGATTCTGACGCAAAAATTCTTTGCACCTATTTTTAAAAATCTTAAAAACACACATGTCTACGCTGCTGAAACCAAAGGAAAGCACAAAGGCATTTTAGGTCTCTGGAAGCTATATAATGAACTAAAAATTAATAATTTTTACGCCATTGCTGATTTACACAACGTGTTAAGAAGCAGTATATTAAAATTTTTTTTCTTTCAAAAAAAATATATCCAAATTAACAAAGGCAGAAAAGAGAAAAAAAATTTAATTTCTAAAAAAACGTTCAAACAACTAAAATCCTCACATGAACGTTATGCCGATGTTTTCAGGAAGTTAGGTTTTACACTCGATTTATCGAAACCAAATTTCCCAGCAAAGAAACCAATCCCAAACATTCTAAACAATTTTTTAAACACAGAAAATAAATGCATTGGTATTGCACCTTTTGCTGCTCATAAAAGTAAAATGTATCCTTTAGAAAAAATGAAAATTGTTATTGAACAACTTTCTAAAAGTTATACCATTTTATTGTTTGGAGGAAAAAATCATCTTAAATTGCTAGAAACCCTTCAGACAAACAAGAATATATTTGTAGTTGCAGGAAAACTGAGCTTCTCTGAAGAGTTAGATACCATTTCTAATTTAGACTGTATGATTTCTATGGATTCTGGAAACGCACATTTGGCAGCAATGTATGGTATCAAAGTGATTACAATTTGGGGAGTAACTCACCCTTTTGCTGGTTTCGCTCCTTTTAACCAACCCAAAGAGTATGCCTTGTTGGCAAACAATGAAAAATACCCAAAAATACCAACCTCAATTTATGGAAACAAATATCCAAAAGGCTACTTAAATGCTGCCGGAAGTATTTCCCCAGAAAAAATAATTGAAAAAATTCAGCGTATTCTTTAAGCAAATTTGCGCAATACAATAGCTACAAAACGCGCTTCTAAATCTTCTTGTTCAGACCAATCGTAATCTGGTTTTACCATTTTATTTATAAATTTCTTTGCTTCTTTTTCTGTAGCATAGGTATTTAGCTGAGAAACGACTCTATTAAAATCTTCTTGACTTCCATTGAACAAATTCTTTACAAACGCAATTCGATCATTTAAACCAATTTGAATATTTGCTAATTTGTCATTTAAAGATTTTGGCACAGGCACATCAAACAAAGTAGCCATTTGATCTACAGAAATAGTGTCTTCTAATTCTTCTTCTAAGGATAAAATTTTGATTTCCTCAGGCTGACTATCTTCTTTTATAAAATCTGATTCCGTTTGAGAAAGCATTAATTCCTCTAATTCGTCAAAGGGTTGTTCTAAAACTTCTTCAATTTCAAGAGCTTCGATTGTTTCTTCAACTTCTATTTCCTCAACAATTTCTGTTTGAGGAGCTACTTTTTCAACCTCATCAACAACTAGAACCTCTTTTTCCTTAATAGCTTGCAACACAAAGGCTTTTTCTAATTCAGAGACGAGAGCTTCTTTCGACTCTGTTGCATTTGGTGTTGTGTTTAGATATTCTTCTACAAAAGCTAGTAAAGACAATTTTTCGTGAATTTCTTTTGACTTTTCTTTTAAAGCAAATACATCTGCTTTACCCTTCATTTTCAGAATACTATGAGCTAAACTCATTAAATCGTTTTCTAATCTTTTGTGCATAAGTTGTCTTTAAGTACTGAAATGAATTCAGCATAAATTGTTTTTAACTCGTAAATATTCATAAATTTGTTGAAACTAAAAGTACAATTAAATTTAATATTCTAAACGATAAAACTACAAAATGTTTCTCGAAAACACAGTAAATCATACAGAACAATTTGGTTGGATTGAGGTAATTTGTGGCGCGATGTTTTCCGGTAAAACAGAAGAACTGATTAGAAGGTTAAAACGTGCTCAAATTGCAAAACAGCGAATAGAAATTTTTAAACCTAGCGTTGATGTACGTTATGATGAAAATGAGATTGTTTCTCATGATGACAATAGAATTCGATCTACCCCTGTGCCAGCTGCTTCAAACATCAGGCTCTTAGCAAACGACGTAGATGTTGTTGGTATTGATGAAGCTCAGTTTTTTGATGATGAAATTATTGCTGTTTGTAATGACTTAGCAAATAGAGGCATTAGAGTCATTGTCGCAGGTCTAGATATGGACTTTAAAGGAAAACCTTTTGGTCCCATGCCAGCACTAATGGCAACTGCAGAATATGTTACAAAAGTACACGCAATATGCACCCACACTGGTAATTTAGCGCATTACAGTTTTAGGAAATCTCAAAACGATGCGTTGGTAATGTTGGGCGAAATGGAAGAATACGAACCTCTAAGTAGAGCCGCTTATTACAAAGCTTTAGCAATTCAACAAAAAGGAGAGGCTTCTAAAAAAGAACCGAAATCGAATTTAAAAAATCCGGAATCTAATTGAGCATAGAAATAAATAATCACGTTACCGTTTTAGAAATTGATGGAAATGCTTTACTGCATAACTTAAATTATTTCAAACAAAAACTACATCCAAAAACTAAAATATTAGCTGTTGTTAAAGCTTTTGGCTATGGAAGTGATGGTGTGCAAATTGGTAAATTCTTAGAAAATAAGGTAGATTATTTTGCGGTTGCTTATGCAAATGAAGGAATTGCTTTACGTGAAGCTAACATAAAAACACCTATTTTAGTTTTACATCCCCAAACGCCCAATTTACAATCCATTATAGATTATAAACTAGAGCCTAATTTATATAATTTTAAAATTTTAACTGCTTTTATAAAATTGGCAAATGAAATTTCATTAAAAAAGTATCCTGTTCACATCAAATTTAATACTGGTTTAAACCGATTGGGTTTTTGTGGTAAAGACATTCCTGAAATAATTAGCATTTTAAAAGAAACAACACCCTTAAAAGTACAATCACTATTTTCACATTTAGCGGCAAGCGAAGACTTAGAAGAACAGGGTTTTACCAGCAACCAAATTAATAATTTTACAAACATTGCTGCACAATTCAAAAAACATTTGGGACACGAACCGATATTACATCTTTTAAATACTTCTGGAGTTGTGAATTACACAAAAGCTCAGTTTGACATGGTCAGAGTTGGAATCGGCCTCTATGGTTTTGGAAATGATGACAAAGAGACCGCACAACTTAAAAACACACACAACTTAACATCGATTATTTCTCAAATTCACCTAATAGAAGTCGGGGAAACGGTTGGCTACAACAGAGCTTTTACAGCTAAAAAAATCACTAAAATCGCAACAATCCCCGTGGGTCATGCAGATGGTTTGTCTAGAAAATTAGGAAATAAAAAAGGATATTTACGCATCAATAATCAAAAAGCAGCAATTATTGGTAATGTTTGTATGGATATGATAATGGTTGATATCACAGAAATTGATTGTAAGGAGGGGGATGAAGTTATTATTTTTAACACTCAAGAAATGATACAAAACATTTCGAATACCTCAGAAACAATACCTTATGAAACCTTAACAGCAATTTCTCAACGTGTTAAAAAAATATTAAAAGAATAGTTTTTTACTACTTTAGCTATCTAATAACTAAAAAAAAAGATATGCTTAAAGAATTTAAGAACTTTGCAATGAAGGGAAACCTTATTGATATTGCAGTAGGTTTTGTTATGGGTGCCGCATTTAAACAAGTGGTCACTTCTTTTACAGGAGGAATTATTTCTCCATTAATTGGTTTACTATTCAATAGTGATTTAACAGATTTAAAATGGATTGCTAAAGAAGGTGTTGCAGATAGTACAGGTAAAGTCGTTGGTGAAGTTGCCGTCTTATATGGGGATTTCTTAACCAATGTAATCGATTTTATTATTGTCGCTTTTGTAATGTTCTTAATTGTAAAAGGTGTAAATGCTTCTAAAAAGAAAGAAGCTCCTGCGGCTCCTGCCGGACCAAGTCAAGAAGACTTATTAGTAGAAATAAGAGACTTATTAGCTAAAAAATAAAGAAATAATTTTCTTTTCAAACAAAAAAGACTGCCTGAAAAGGCAGTCTTTTTTATTGTATTTCTTTTAAATACAATACCTAAATCTATACCTTTTTTAAATTTTCTTTTATCTGAACTTCAGTCCTTAAAACACTACTGGAAAAGCGATGTTCTCTTATATTATAAAAAAGTAGGATGCCCTTTTGCTCACAGTAGTCTCTCCCAGTAAATTGTTTATTGACATATTCATCCCCAATAATACGAACATCTAACTTAAAAGAGCGTAAGATATCCTCTAAGTCTTGTTCCGTTGCATAGGGTACTATTTCATCAACATATTTACACGCTTTTAACTGAATATACCTCTCAACTACGGATTGAACGGGCATGTTCTTTTCTGGACGATCTAAGGTTGGGTTTGTTTGTAAACCACAAATTAAATAATCACATTGTTCTTTTGCATCTTCTAACATTTTTACATGTCCGGCATGAAATAAATCAAATGCACTAAAGGTTATTCCTATCTTCATTACTTAGCTTTTTTTTACAAATATATACTTTTTTTGTCCTGCAAGAAACATTTCTTCATCAACTAAAAAAGGTTTATATTATTTCTGCGACCACAAACGTACTTCCTCCTACATAAACTACAGCTCCTTGATTGGCATTTAATAGTGCATTTTCATAAGCTTCTTTTACAGAAGAATACTTTTCTCCCAACAAACCGAAACGGATTGCTTTTTCCTGTAAAATCTCTTCAGAGAGACCTCTGGGTATATTTGGCTTACAAAAATAGTACGTAGCTTCTTTTGGGAAAAGTGACAAAATCACCTCTAAATCCTTATCAGAAACAACACCTAAAACGAAATGTATTTTTTTGAATGCTTCTTTTTTTAATTGATTTAAGACAATACTTAAACCTTCTTTATTATGAGCAGTATCACAAATAACTTTCGGGTTTTCTTGCAAAACCTGCCACCTTCCTTTCAAACTTGTGTTTTTCACAACGCTTAGTAATCCTTTTTTTATGTGTTGTTCAGAAATACGAAATCCTTTTAATTTATTAATAACGGCCACTGCTGTTTTTGTGTTTTTCTTTTGATAATCGCCTAGTAGACTGGTTTTATAATTTTCATCAATAGCTGTAGCAAAAGAAATTGGTGCTTTTTTTTCTTCCGCTTTCGCGATAAAAACATTTTTTACTTCTTGTTGTTCTTCACCGATAACAACGGGAATATTACTTTTGATAATCCCTGCTTTTTCAGAGGCTATTTCGGACAATGTCTCCCCTAGAAACTGTGTGTGATCTAGACCAATATTCGTGATTACAGAAACTTCTGGGGTAATAATATTTGTTGAATCCAACCTTCCACCCAAACCAACTTCTATCACTGCAATATCTACTTTTTCATTTGCAAAAAAATCAAAAGCTAAACCTACTGTCATCTCAAAAAAAGAGAGTTCCTGTCTTTCTATAAAATCTTTATGCTGCGCTATAAATGAAACAATTTTCTCTGGTGGAATTTCAACCCCATTCATACGGATTCGTTCTGTAAAACTCTTTAAATGTGGTGAAGTATACAACCCTACTTTATAACCCGATTCCTGTAAAATTGAGGCCAGCATATGACTTGTAGAGCCTTTCCCATTTGTACCACCCACATGAATTGCCTTGAATTTTCTCTCTGGAAAATTCAATTCTTTTGAGAAAGCCAGGGTATTTATTAAGTCTTTTTTGAATGCTACCTTACCTTCTCTTTGATACATCGGTAATTGTGCAAACATCCAATCTAATGTTTGTTGATATGTCATTTTCTTTTTTTAAAATGAAATTCCTGATTTACTAAATTGAATTCTGTATGCATCGCAGGAATGATAAGGATACAAAAATACGTGATCATTTGGAGAGCGTAAACTTATAAATAATCGTTCCTACTTGTTTTGTCGGGGCTTTGCTATCTGCATTCCATTGCGTTCTTAAAGCAGCTTGTTTTGCTGGTTTTAATAAACAGGGCGCTGAATTCGTTGTTCCCTTAATACCAGCCATTGCGTGTACTACTTTTCCATTTTTATCAACTTGAATTCTCACAACAACCGTACCTTCTTCTTCACAATCTGGCTGCTCTTTGGGTTTTAAAAGTGCTTTTCTACCTGCTAAATTATAAGTTCCATCGGAACCACTACTGGTATTCCCATAATATTTTAAGGAATGTGCATCGCTTTTTTCTTCCCCTTTTACTCCAGGCACCTTATTATCGCCTTCTCCTTTGGGTTTTCCGTCTGAAGAATTGGCATTCAATAAATTAGTTAAAGCATCTTGAGATTCTTTGGAAAGTTTTGGCTTTGGGTTTTCTTTGAGGACTTCTTTGAGAACTTCTTTTTTCCTCGCCACAACAGGAACATCTTTCGAAGTATCGCTACTTATGATCTCTTCTTTAAGAATTTCCTTCGGGGTTTCTTTCTTTTTTTCTACCACAAAAGCTTGTTTCTCTGCCACTTTTTGAGGTACTTCTTTTTTAGTTTTTTCAACGGGGGAAACACTTCCAAGTGCTGAGTTTCCATAATTTATTGCCAATCCATATTCTTCTGGCGGATCTAAATATTGCATTCCAAAATTTAAGACTCCTAAGATCAGAAGCATCAAAATAATCGCTGTAATTGCAGCAGATTTACGTTTATGTTTGGTGTTTAATATTGACATATGTCGGGGTCCTAAGAGAATTTTTTAACCTTGAAAGAAAACTTATTTACCTCTTACAGCTAAAATCATTTTTAGTTTATTTTTATTTGCGATATCAATAACTTGCATCACATTCTTATACGGAACATCTTTATCTCCTCTAATAACGATTGTTTTCTTTTTTTCTGCTCCTACTTTTCTTAAAATTTCACTTTCTAATTTTAAGAAACTCACCTTTTCTTTATCAATATAAAACAATGATTTACTGGTAATCGTTACTGCAATCGACTTACTATTTTCTGTTTTCCCACTAGCTTTTGGCAATAAAATATCAATAGCACTAACGGTAACCAATGTTGAAGTAAGCATGAAAAATATCAACAACAAAAAAACAATATCTGTCATTGAAGACATATTGAATGATGGATCTACTTTATTTCTTCCGCGTAAATTCATTTTTTTATTAAAATATTTAAAAGATTAAGGTGCAACCTTTGAATTACTAAATCATTGAATCTTTCAATAATTTTACACTGGCTCGTTTAACAAATCTAAAAATTCTACTGATTTTGCTTCCATTTTGATAAACTACTTTGTCCGTTCTTACCACTAAATGATTGTAAGTTATATAGGCAATAATTCCAACAATTAAACCTGCAACTGTTGTGGTCATTGCAGTGTACAATCCGTCAGAAAGCATTTTTATATCTATCTGCCCACCAGCATTTGCTATTTCATGAATGGCGATAATCATTCCAATAACAGTTCCTAAAAAACCAATCATAGGAGCTACTCCGGCAATTGTTGCTAAAACACTTACGTTTTTTTCTAGTTGATAAACTTCCAATTTACCCGCCGTTTCAATGGCTGTATTTATATCATCCAACGGCTTACCAATTCTAGAAATCCCTTTCTTTATCAAACGTGCTGTTGGTGTGTTTTTACTTTTACATAATGAATCTGCGGCGGCTATTCTTCCATTAGAAACATGCTCTTTAATATGGTTCATGAAATTTTCATCAATTTTTGCTGCCGATTTTATAGCGAAAAAACGTTCGAAATAAATATACAAAGCAACAGTTAACAACACAAACAGTAGGGCTATAATTACCTGTCCTCCTATACCTCCATCCATAATTAAATTATAAATAGAAAGTGTTTTCTCTTCTAAAGTAACTGCTTCTATAAGCACTTTATTATCTTGAAAAAATAATACCATTCAATTCTGTTTTTTTTTAAGTTCTATTTAGGTAACGGCTATTCTTTTTTAAAATTGCTTCACACAAAGAGAATAGCTGCATTTTTATCAAAAAAAAAAGTCATTCTGCAATTTCACAAAATGACATTTCTTTCAATTATTTTATATAAATTATACAAACATTCTAATCACAACGAATGCTGCAGAGCCGACTAAAAATCCGACGAATGCCAACCAAGATATTTTTTTAAAATACCAAAAGAAGTCTATTTTCTCCATTCCCATTGCAACAACTCCTGCTGCAGAGCCAATGATCAACATAGAGCCTCCAGTACCTGCTGAAAATGCAATAAAATGCCACAAAGGGTTATCTAACGATTCTGAGAACATTCCTAAACTTGCAGCAACCAAGGGAACATTATCGATAACTGCAGATCCAATTCCTAATAAAATAATCACTAAATCTGAAACAACCGTGCCATCTAATTCAGAGCCTATTAAAGGAATTCCTTGTTTTAAATTATCTGCAAAATTGAATAAAATACCCAAAGATTCTAGGGCAGCAACTGCCATTAGAATTCCTAAGAAAAACAAAATACTTGGCATTTCTATTTTAGATAAAGAATAATGTACGGGACTGTGATGTGCCTGCGCATCGGATTCTTCACTATCGATATCTGTTATCGAAAACTTAGCTCTACTGTAAATTTCTGCAAAAGTTGCAACAACAGCTAAAGACAACATCATACCTACATATGGAGGCAAATGTGTGACTGTTTTAAAAACCGGCACAAATAAAATAGCCCCTAAGCCTAAATACAGCATTCTTCCACTGTGCTGACTTTTTGGTTTTTCAACTTCGTTTTCATCAAACTCAATATCCCCCTTAAAAGCAGGTAAAAAGGTTGCGATAAAAGCAGGAACAATCATACATAATAATGAAGGAATAAATAGATACGTAAATAACATGCCTGTACTCACTTTACCTCCAATCCACAACATAGTTGTTGTTACATCTCCAATTGGTGAAAAAGCACCACCAGCATTTGCGGCAATAATAGTCAAACCTGCAAACCAAATTCTGTCTTCTCTTTTCTTTACAATTTTCTGTAAAATTGAAATCAATACAATTGTTGCCGTTAAATTGTCAATAATTGCTGATAAAATAAAAGCTAATATTGAAAACATCCATAAGAGTTTCTTTTTACTTTTAAAATTGACGTACCCTTTAATGGTCGAGAACCCATCAAAATAGTCAATAATTTCAACAATGGTCATCGCTCCTAAAAGGAATACTAAAATTTCGGCTGTCTTTCCTAAATGATGTAACAATGTTTCTTCAACTAAATGTAATTTATCATCATGAACCATGGCCGCAAAACCATCGACCAGACCATGTTTGCTTGAGTCAAACCAATTTGTAAAATTATCAACGCCTAGGGCTACTAATGCCCAACAAACTGCCATCATAATTAAGGCAGGAATTAATTTATCTATTTTTAAATTATGTTCTAGAGTAATGGCTAAATATCCCATTACGAATACGCTAATAATTAATAATTCCATATGCATTTATTTAAATTAATTCTTTTTAACGTTATTTCAAAAACGCTTTCGTTTATTTCTGATTCCAGACAAACTTACAGCAAAAAAAGGATTGCTCAAAATTTTTCAGTTTCAATTTGGGTAAAAGATTTTGCCCGAAGAATGGTCTTTGCGAGCACCGGTGACTGACCTTAAGCAATTTACCTGATGCTCCTGCTTTAACAACCCTAAAAAAGCAAAAATAAACGCTTCTTTAAAATTGATGAGCTGCTTATTTGGCAACTTAATTTTAGCATTCGCATGCTGTTCAATCCTTTCAATTAAAAAAGAATTAAAAACACCTCCACCAGTAATTAATACGGAATCATTTTGATAAATCACACTTCCAATCTGCATTGCAGCATGCTCTACAAATGTTCTTAAAATTGTTGAAATCTCAATTTCAAAAGCAGCTATTAATGGATAAATTTCTTCCTGTACCCATTCTAAGCCCAACGATTTTGGTGCCTCCTTTTTATAAAATTTAAGAGAATTCAACGCAACTAAAAGCGGTTGGTTTATATTTCCTTTTGAGGCAATAGCTCCAGAATCATCATAGGCTAAACCTAATTTATTTGCGTAATGATTCAGGACAATATTTACAGGACATACATCAAAAGCAATTCTTTTGTCCTTCTTTTTAAAAGAAATATTCGAAAAACCACCAAGATTTAAACAAAAATCATATGCAGAGAACAATAATTCGTCTCCTACTGGAACTAGGGGAGCTCCTTGCCCTCCCAACTGTACATCTTGCGTTCTAAAATCGCAAATTACTTTTTGATTTGTTTTGTTTGCAATCACTTGCCCATCACCAACTTGAAGCGTAATTCCTTTTTTGGGTTGATGCAAAACGGTGTGTCCATGAGAAGCAATAAAATCAATATTATTAAGCTGATTTTTGCCTATAAATTCATGAATCACATTTCCTAAAAGTTTTCCGTACTCAATATTTAATTCTTTTAAAGCCTCCGAAGAAAAATTGATTGCGTCTTGTAGCCTTGCCTTCCATTTTTTTGAATAAGAAACCGTTTCTGAATGTAAAATCTCAAAATCTTGATATGAATTCTTTAAAAATTTCACGTACACCAAATCGACTCCATCTAATGACGTTCCAGACATTACACCAATCACAAAAACTTCCATCTTACTCATAAATGTAAAAATAACAAAAGTCACGCTAACTTTGTTACGAAATCGATATCTTTGGATTCAAAAATTACGAATATCATAAGAATACATGCCCCATGGATTTTAAACTAACCGAAGAACACCTTCTAATTCGCGATGCCGCAAGAGATTTTGCACAAACAGAATTATTGCCTGGCGTAATAGACCGAGACAACAAACAAGAGTTTCCCGAAGAATTAGTCAGAAAAATGGGAGCGCTTGGTTTTTTAGGAATTATGGTCGACCCAAAATATGGAGGAAGCGGAATGGACACCATTTCTTACGTATTAATTATGGAAGAGCTTTCTAAAATTGATGCTTCTGCCTCCGTTATTGTTTCTGTTAATAATTCTTTAGTTTGCTATGGTTTGGAAGCTTATGGAACTGAAATTCAAAAACAAAAATATTTAACAAAATTAGCCACAGGAGAATTTATTGGTGCCTTTTGCCTTAGTGAACCCGAAGCGGGTTCAGATGCAACTTCACAAGCAACGACAGCAGAAGACAAAGGAGATTATTATCTAATTAACGGGACAAAAAACTGGATTACAAACGGAGGCCGGTCAGATATTTATTTGGTAATTGCACAAACAGACAGAGAAAAAGGTCATAAAGGAATCAATGTGTTTATTGTTGAAAAAGGAACCCCAGGTTTTCATATTGGTCCCAAAGAAGACAAGTTAGGAATTCGGGGATCAGACACACATACGTTGCAATTTAACGACGTAAAAGTACCTAAAGAAAATAGAATTGGTGAAGATGGTTTTGGTTTTAAATTTGCCATGAGAACGCTTTCTGGAGGGCGAATTGGTATTGCAGCACAAGCTTTGGGTATTGCTGCTGGCGGTTATGAACTCGCTTTAAAATACGCTAAAGAAAGGAAATCATTTGGAACTGAGATATGCAATCATCAGGCAATCGCATTCAAATTAGCCGACATGCACACAGAAATTGAAGCAGCAAGAATGTTGGTTATGAAAGCTGCCTGGGACAAAGATCAGGGCGATAATTATGACATGTCTTCTGCAATGGCAAAACTCTATGCAAGTAAAGTTGCAATGGAACAAACCGTAGAAGCAGTTCAAATTCATGGAGGAAATGGTTTTGTAAAAGATTATCATGTTGAACGTTTAATGCGTGATGCAAAAATCACACAGATCTATGAAGGAACTTCTGAAATTCAAAAAATCGTAATTTCTAGAGGAATTATAAAAGGATAATTAACTCCCTTAGTATAGTATCTAAAAAAGATATCTATTTGTAAGGTCGATTTTTCTTTTGGGCGCAACCTTTCAGGTCAGGCTTTCCGCACTCGCTTTTTTTCTGAAAAAGAAAAAAGAGCTCAAACAATTGCTACAATCCTTTGCGCAAGCATCCCTACTAGCCAAAGAAATATTTAAAAATCCAACTGAACATCATACAACTGCAAACCAGAAGAAGGTGCTATATTTCTAAAATACATTCGATCATTGTCTTCTTTTAAAGAAGCAGCTATAAACTCTAAATCAAGATTCCCTTTACCAACTTCAAACAAGGTTGCCATCATTAAACGTATTTGATATCGTAAAAAACCAGCACCCCTCACCTTTAATATATAGGACGTTTCTGGAAAAAAATTTGCAGTTAAAACAGTATTCTCTATAAGCTCACATGTATCTATGGTTCTTTTAAAGACAGTATGCTCACTTGGCTTGGTACAATATTTATGAAAATAGTGCTCGCCCTCAAATAGTTTTGCAGCTTTCATCATCAATTCAATATTCAAAATCTCATCAATGTTTACTAAAAAAGGAGCCGCAAAAGGATGGTTCTTTTCTCCAAAAGAAAAGTAGTAATGATACTCTTTTACTTTAGGCGCTTTGATAACCGTAAAGTTGGTGGATACTTCTTGAACAGAAATCGCTCTAAAGTCTGGGGAAAAATTAGAGTTTAGAGAAGTTATAAAAGAAACCTCTTCAATTTTAGTATCTCTAAACAATTGCAAATAATACGTATTTGCAGAAACTTTTGCATCTGTTCTGCCGATACCAATGGTTTTATAATTTGTATCCTCAAAAACAAATGATAAGGTTTTATCAACCATATCATGTAATGTGATGGCATTTGTTTGTTTTTGCCATCCAGAAAATCGAAATCCAAGAAACTGGATACGAATGATATAAGAAAAAGAATATTTCATAACTGCAAATGTACGATAATTGCATTTTTTTTTACAAAAAGGGCATTTTTATGAATATCTCAAAAAATTAGTCTTTTTTTTTAACACCTAACACTTTAACCCCCCTCAAAAATAAAAATATAAATTTATATATATATTATCCCTATTTTTTTAGGGGTATTATCTATAAAATACTGTTTTAAAAAAACTACCCCCTTGTTAATTTAAAATAAAAATATATATTTGCATCGAATTAATTAATAAAAATCATTTAACACTAAATCAAGTATTATGAAAAAAATTATTTTTACATTATTATTTGCTGCT
>Ga0206127_1003295_pt1 | contig 15089 bp, 3 predicted proteins | sample Helgoland_Spring_6_FD_148646 | JGI IMG/M metagenome (GOLD analysis project Ga0206127, IMG submission 148646) | Pelagic subsurface seawater microbial communities from Kabeltonne, Helgoland, North Sea - Helgoland_Spring_Bloom_20160419_1 | ecosystem: Environmental > Aquatic > Marine > Epipelagic ...
TAGACTTCACGGATGCGACGAAAGTAGAAACCGCAGCCGCGAATAAAGCACCTACTGACATAGCACTGAGTAAAACAGCGATTGCAGAAGATGCGAGTTCTCTCGTGATCGGTACGCTGACAACAACGGATAGTGATCAAACATCTGGAGTTATTCACACCTACAAGATTGCTGAACTTTCTGGGACAGACTATGCTGCCTTCAGCATCAATGCGGCAACGGGTGAACTCTCGTTCAAAGCCCAGCCCGATTTTGAAACCAAATCCAGTTACAGCATTACGATCCTCTCCACTGATGAGGAGGGTAAGACTTACTCTAAGTCCTTCACCATCAGCGTCACGGACGCAAATGATGCTCCAACGGTTGCGAATGCGATCGCGGATCAGACGATTGCGGAAGATAGTGCTCTGAACTTCCAGTTTGCATCGGATGTGTTTAGTGACGTTGATGCAGGTGATAGCCTAACCTATACAGCAACGCTTGCAGATGGGAACACCCTTCCTAGCTGGCTAAGCTTTGATGCCTCCTCTCGTACTTTCAGCGGAACGCCCTCAAATGGTGATGTCGGTGCCATTGATGTCAAAGTGACGGCAACTGATGACAGCAGTGCTACGGCAACAGACACGTTCACGCTCACAGTTAAGAATACGAATGATGCACCGACGATCACATCTTCAGAAACGACGTCTGTGGATGAGGATGTTGCTTACAGTTACACCTTTGTTGCGAGTGATGTTGATGTGGGAGATACACTAACTTTTGCAGCGCCTACGAAGCCATCCTGGTTGAGCTTCAATACAGCCACAGGAGTTCTTTCAGGCACGCCCTCAAACGATGACGTTGGCACGCATGCTGTTGTATTGACGGCAACAGACGCATCAGGTGCCGTGGATACGCAGTCCTTCAATATCACTGTCTCAAACGTTAATGATGCGCCAACGATTACATCGACACAGCTTACCTCTGTCACAGAAGGACAAGCTTATAGTTATACCTTCGCGGCAAGTGATGTGGATGTGGGAGACAATGTAACACTTGCAGCGCCCACGAAGCCATCTTGGTTGAGCTTTGATGCATCAACAGGTGTTTTATCGGGAACACCCGATAATGCTGAGGTTGGAGATCATGCTGTGGTATTGACGGCAACTGATGACAGCAGTGCTACGGCAACAGACACGTTCACGCTCACAGTTACGAATACCAATGACGCTCCGACGGTTGCGAATGCGATATCGGATCAAACGATTGCAGGAGATAGTGCGCTGAGCTTCCAGTTTGCATCTGATGTGTTTAGCGATGTTGATGCGGGCGATAGCCTAACCTATACAGCAACGCTTGCAGACGGGAGTACCCTTCCGAGCTGGTTAAGCTTTGATGCCTCCTCTCGTACTTTCAGCGGAACGCCCTCAAATGGCGATGTTGGTGCCATTGATGTCAAAGTGACGGCAACTGATGACAGCAGTGCTACGGCAACAGACACGTTCACGCTCACAGTTACGATCACAGCTGGTGGTAACGTGGTCAAAGGACCGCTGAGCAATGCTCTGGTTGGCTTGGATTATGATGGCGATGGTGTTGTTGATAGTTCAACTGTACGTACTGGTGCTGATGGCAGCTACTCTCTCACGACGACGAATAGTACATATACCGTTATAGCGGTTGCTGATGATACCACCATTGATACATCTTCTGGTACTGTCTTATCGGGCATCACTCTGAAGGCCCCTAAGGGTGCGAGTGTTGTGACACCAACCACAACTTTGATTGAAGAAGCGGGTATTACAAAAGAGCAAGTTGCCGAGGTTCTGGGACTGCCTGATGGCGTTGATCCGCTCTCATTTAACCCTTACGCGACTGGAGTGAATGCAGCTGATGCATTGGCTGTTGAAAAAGCGAGCCAGCAAATCATGAGTGTCGTTAATGCATTTGCAGGCGCTGCAGAAGGATCGGGGGTAACTGAAGCAGAAGCGTTTAATGCAGCGTTGAACTCTGTTGTAGAAGTTGTGAAGACTAAAGCCACAAAGCTGAGTGATGCAAATGCGTCTGCGGCGGATAAGACGCTTGATCTAACGAAGGCTTCAGATTTGGCCCTTGTGAAAGCAGAGGTTGCAACAAAAGTTGCTGCGGAAACAAGTGCAAATACGACTGCATTCAACGCCCTTGCCGATGATACTGTTACTGCTGTGAAAAATGTGAACGATAAGATTGCCACCGTGAGTGATCTGAGTTCTGACGCAGCCAAAAATACGTTTTCCATTACGCAAGTTCTTGCTGATCAGGTTAAAACGGCGGCAGAGGCGGAAGTGGCATCAGCGGGTTCTGGTTCAATAGACTTCACGGATGCGACGAAAGTGAATACGGCGGCAGCTAATAAAGCACCCACTGATATAGCACTGAGTACAACAGCGATTGCAGAAGATGCGAGTTCTCTCGTGATCGGTACGCTGACAACAACGGATAGTGATCAAACATCTGGAGTTATTCACACCTACAAGATTGCTGAACTTTCTGGGACAGACTATGCTGCCTTCAGCATCAATGCGGCAACGGGTGAACTCTCGTTCAAAGCCCAGCCCGATTTTGAAACCAAATCCAGTTACAGCATTACGATCCTCTCCACTGATGAGGAGGGTAAGACTTACTCTAAGTCCTTCACCATCAGCGTCACGGACGCAAATGATGCTCCAACGGTTGCGAATGCGATCGCGGATCAGACGATTGCGGAAGATAGTGCTCTGAACTTCCAGTTTGCATCGGATGTGTTTAGTGACGTTGATGCAGGTGATAGCCTAACCTATACAGCAACGCTTGCAGATGGGAACACCCTTCCTAGCTGGCTAAGCTTTGATGCCTCCTCTCGTACTTTAAGCGGAACGCCCTCAAATGGTGATGTCGGTGCCATTGATGTCAAAGTGACGGCAACTGATGACAGCAGTGCTACGGCAACAGACACGTTCACGCTTACTGTGAAGAACAAAGTCCCAACACCTTCAAATTTTAACGCCAAAACGCTTCAAAACATTTACGATGGCGTTGATAGCTTTTCTCTCAATGCAGATTCAGAGCGGATTTACACATTGAGTTCAGACAAACCGAATGTAGCGGTTGCAGTGTCGGTCGAGCGCTCCAGCGGAACAGTGGAAGGCTTATTTGCAGTCGCAAAACATACTCATAATAGTTCTGAAGTTTCGATTGGAGTTCTATCTCACCATGAATTATTCAGAGCGGCATTAGGTCGTGACCCTTCCATTGATGATTCTGCTCGCCTTGTTGAAAATTTTATAAATGAGGTAGCACCCGCTAACCAGTTGCTAAATAGCGATCAGCCTCTAAGAATACTAAGCATTGGGTCAAATCCTTACTTTTCTACGCGTCAGACTGATGGAGAGCGTTACACGTACATTGATGCCGTCGATAGCAATGAAATTGAAGGCCGTATACATAGTGAATTTAACTATGAAATTGATACCCTTCGCGCAGAAGATCGCCACTTAGTAGTCGAAGATATCCTTGGGCCCCAAAGAGATTGGGCGACGGACTATGATGTCGTTATTTTGCGTCCATCTTACGAACGCAAATATATTGATATGGCATTGGATTGGGCTGCAAGTACGGGAGGGAGTTTGCTATTTGGTTTTGATGCGGGTTCATTCTCAAACAACCCAAGTTACGTTGCCCCTCATCCAGAATTTTTGGACTTCTTAAAAAATGATCTGGGCATTGCAATAGGAGAGCCTGGGCGGCTTGAGTCAGACACAACTGGCCTTGATGATTATTCCGTAACCAGGATTAATCCTTTCACTACAGTTAACTTGCGAAATTATCTAGGGCTGACGGATGGAGTACCCGGCACCGATGCGTCGCAGCCTTTGCAAGTCACATCTGAAATGAATTTGGTTTCAGTAGTCACAGATCAAAACGGCTTAAAGGTCGGGGATGTTTCTTGGTCATCTTCTAATGAGGCCATTGTCAGTAATAACGGTGAATTAAACGCAGCTGGAAATGCTACGCTTTCTGCAACCATAAACGGTGTTGATGGCAACACCTACGTCATAAATACTTACATTGAAGCCTTCCCGTTGTTAGATTCGAGCGGCAAATCTCTCACTAAGGGTCTGACGTTTGATATTGTCGGGTGGGACGATGACGTATCAAGAAACTCAGATAACGAACTACGTAATTTTAATCGAGTTGATCAAACTTACGACGACGAAAATAATATTTTTAATCTTACTGAAATAGGAAATTCAAGTGATTTGTTATATTCGTTTGTATCTGCCGACTTGTGGATTGACGACACTGGTTCAGTTTCTTCAATACCGAGTTACTCCCGTAATGTGAAAGATGAAATCAATACGAAGCTTGGCGTTTCAGATCAGCCGATAGTGGCTGTAGTTTCTGGTTTTATAATAGCAAACGAGACCGGGACGCATAGTATACAATTGTTGTCGCTTGATAACCAGTCAGAACTATGGATTGAGACCGAGGGTGGTGTAGTCCATAGGGATGTAGACTATGTTACAAGTGATATCGATATCGAATTGAAGGCAGGTGAGCACTATAAAGTCGTTGCACTCTACCGTGATCAGGGAAAAAGCCGTGATTGGTTTGAACTTACGTGGCGAGAGCCATCGAGTAGCGAATATAGTGCTATACCAGCCAGCAATTTGATTGCTCGGCCGCCACAGGCTCCTGTCGGTGGGAACACCTCCGGCAATTTTTTTGATATCACTAATGTTAACTATGTGGCCCCAAACAACAGTGCCGATGGCGTTAGTCAGAGCCCTGCATCTGGTTCAAATAACTATGATGTGGTTTGGGAAGACGTATTATACGATTCAAATTATGATAGCGGGTTGCGATTTGCAAAAAGTGAGAAGTTGTCGCTTGACCAGGAATACTTCCAGGCCCCAATTCAAAATTTGATCTTAACTGACACGCTTATCACCGAGGCAAAGTCAGTCTCCTTAAATGTCTATGACGGTTCATCGAATGGATTGATTTATGGCATGTATAACTGGGATTTTGATAGTAACGCTATAACCTCACTAGCGGACTTTTCTAGTAAATTACAGCTAAAATTACGGGCCGAATTAGGGTCCAATAGCCTCACCGTCACCGCGTCAAATGGCGTGGTTAGAATTAATTCTGGGGCAAACGAAAACTATTTGTTCGAAGAGTTTATCGTTGGAAAGAATCCAACGCTAAACCCAGACACGGTTGATTTAACTCAACCAGTATCCGGAATAACCCCACACACGTTATCGCAAATGGCACGCTTTTCGTTTGAAGCGGATGGTTATTTTTTAAATAACGTAAAAGTATATCAAAAAGTAGACGGGGCCTACGATTGGCCAACTCCACTGCCAGACTTGAGGGTGGCGAAACAAGGTTTCATTGGTGACAATGATACTGATTATGCAGATCAAGATGAATACGACAGCGCTTGGGCTCGGCATGGAGCGCTCGAAAAAAGCTTAAATTATTACACTGGTGATCGGTGGGATATTCAAATTGATACAACATCCGATAAACTTGTGTTCAAAGTTGATCGGAATGATGGGAATGGGTTTGTTTCTGTTACGCCAAGTAAAGTTGAATTGCATTCGAGCTCGCTTTACGACGATCTTATTGAAAGCATTTCCGAAGCTGGTAGAAAATACAGTGACATTTCTATTGGCGAAATTCGTGGTGAAATTGCAATAGACTCGAGTGACTTAGCTCCTTCTTCACCAATTAAAATTATTGAGCAGCCCATTTATGGCACTGTTTCTATGACCCAAACGGGCGAATACAAATACACGCCGACCTCCGAAAAATTTAAAGGTTTGGACCAATTTCATATTGAAATTACTGATCTGCATGGCGTTGAGCACATCCAACAAGTTGTAATCGGAAAAAATGTCCCGCTTGTCGACGAAACCTCAGAGTTTTCGGAAATCACGATCACTGAAAAAAAATATTCAGAACCCGACAGCTCAAGTTATGACTCAAGCACAACTGCAGATCAGTGGAGTTTCGAGGATGTATTTTTTGCGCAAGTCGCTGTTCATAGGCCAGATAATCCATATCTGAGCTTGGTACAGGGTCGACCGGTAACTCTTAAACTAAACGTATCGTCGAATGGCTCAACGAATGCACCTAAATTTGAAGTAAAAGTTTACGATATAGATGGAGTTTTAGTTGGTTCGAGGGTTCTAAGTGGGCCGCAGAAAATGCCCACAGCCAGTGAATTAGACTTACCATCACTCACAAACCTAGCGACTGGCGCAGGTCATAACAACGACGACAGTTATACGGTGGAGATTCCAGGCAATTGGCTGACACCTGGAATGAAAATTGAACTGTTGGCAAATAATGAACGAATAAACGATCGTACTGATTTTGTTGGAGCGTATAACAACACTCGTGACACTAATACTGGTGGTGATTACCTGACGCCAAATGTTATTGGGGGAGGTTCTCCCGACTTTTCAATCGGACATTTTTCCCTTGGTGCGTTTAACACCAGTTACGCATACGTTGGCACTACCGATTTTGCAATGGAGATGCTTGCACGAATACCAGCTGAAAGCATCAATTTATTGTACCGCTCAGGGTCGACAATAGTCGAAACAATACGGAACAGAACAGATATTGATTCTCCTACCATTATATCATCGGATCACTCACTTGCGGCCGGCAGTGCAACTTATATCGAAATGGTTGATTCGCCATTCGGAGCGGGAGTCCCTGGGTGGGCACGAAATCTCGCACAGGCAGTGAAAAAAGCAAATTTTTTATCTCCTCTAGATGAGACTCGTTATCCTGATTGGATGTACTCCTCAATCTTACCCGATGTTGGTGGCGGTGTGGGTGGTGGACAGACAGGGTCAGGCAATACTGCGATTACTGCAACAATTCATGAATTCCTTGGGCACGGAGCAGGTATCGGCCACCCGTCTGACGGGATCAAGACGGGTCATGTTTACAACAACGTTGCAGGAACTGATTTTGATTGGGTGTTGACGGACGCGGATACAGGCACCCCGTACGAAAAACTGGGTAACTTAGGAGACAGCTGGTACTTCGATCAAAACAGCAATAAATATATTCCCAATTTTTACGTCACAAATATTGACGCCATCGTCACGGCTGTGCGAAAGGCGATCGACTATGCTAGTGACTCTAATAATTTAAATACGGTTGATGCGTTAAATAGTGGCGATGACAGTCTGATAGCGCTGTATCAAGAGCTTGCAAATTTTGTAATTCAAGTCCCTCATTTGGGTGCTAAGGGCCCAATCCAAAATTTGGCTGAGGTGATAGAAATGGGCTCCCGACTACCAACAATGTTCAGGGTAGAAAATGATAATATCACAAACACGGTTGTTGTCGAAAGTATTTCACCCATTTATGATTTGCGTACCGGCCCAATGGCAGGCAGTGCTGGTAAAGGAGCTGTAGGGCAGGAAAATTTCAGCACTTTAATCGCTCCTTTTTCAGACTTTGAGATGCACACAAATTTGTATGACCGTTTCAGCAATTTAATGCAATGGAGGCCGAACCAGACACTTGGCCAGGACACAGAGGATGGAGGCTTTGCTGGGGACGGATACTATGAATATTGGGGATTGGAAAAAGATATTTTTACAGTCGAAGACCTGACTGGCGTTGTAGGTGACACCCGAAAAATTACAGGCATAAAATACTCAGACGCAATCTTCGACTATTCTAAGACGTATGAAGAATATGGGCATAATCACACACCAGATGAAGATGATTCACAGCACAACGATGAGGCCCTATCATCAGTATTCAAAACGGAAAACGGTCGAAGTCTTCAAGCTACCAAAACTGATTTTCTACAGCTTTTAGTTGATGACCCCAATACCGCCGGAAATGAAGCCATCACTGAAGTTGATGCCCTTCGTATAGATTTTAGAAACACGTTGGACAGCGTTTTTGATTTTACTGTTAAGTTGGATGACGGTAATACAGTAGATGTCACGCTGGCCAAAGACTGGCAAATAGTCGATGAAACAACTTCGAACAGCGTGATTGAGAAACTCATGCCCCATCAAGTTAATGTCGACGTTTACAGTGTTATCTTTGAAATAGCAGATATCTTCGGTCGAGCGGCTACCCGTGGCGATGACTACTATGATGATCTACCACTTTTGATCTATAAAACTAAGGGCAACCTCCCAGCTCCATACTATGATTTTCTGGATCCAAAGGAAGGAGTGCCGTTTGATCACACGGCAGACTACGCACTGCGCGTAACTTATCAAACTACCAACGGATTAGTTACGGATCACTTGCAAGTGCCTTCAAAGGCTTCAGGAGGCATAAATCTTGAAGTTAAAGGAGACCTAGTTCGTATCGATTTAGTGGAGGCCGTCGGTGGAAAAAAAGGATACTTAGAAAATAAAATTATTGCCTCTCACGTGAATGCTGATGCGTTAGCTAATTTTGTTTTTGATGGTAACGAATGGTTTAGTGTAATTGATAAGCTGAATTTACCAAACTACTTCAACGGCCATGAATTAACATGGGCAGCAAACGATCCTGAAATTATTGATTTAGCCACGGGCAAAGTTAAAGCCGATGCACTAAGTTCAAGCAGCGCGATTACAGCAACTTGGGAAGAAGGTGGAACTAAAAAGCAGAGTGTTTTTCAGTTAAAACAAATTTCTGATGAAATCCTCGATGCGGAAATATTTGATTTTGGTGCGGTGATCACCAATGATATCTCGCTGGTTCAAAAAGCTTTTGGATATAGTGTTTCTTGGGAGACGGCCGATGATACTGTGATAACTTCGGGTGGTAACATCGGCGCCAAAGGGCAGACCACCATAACAGCGCATTTGAAAGACGACGGTGGATTAACTATAAAGTCCATTTCAAAAGCTGTTAATGCAGTTCCGGTGGAGACGTTGGAAAGTGGTTTAATACTGGACGTTTTTGATCTTGGCTCAATTTATGCTACGCCGGATATCAATGGCGACAATGTTCTCGATGATCATGACGACGTACTTGGTCTCGTTAACATTCTGGGTTCCAGCTTTAATTTCCAAGATAGCAACAAATTATACTCTGGTATTGTAGACAACATGGTATGGTACTCTCAAAATGCTCAGCAAAACGAAACACCAACAACACCTGGTGGTGAACTATTGGGCCCAAATGGTTCGCATACAGCTGGGAAGTTATTTGGTACTGATTTAGACGAATACACTAAGTTCAAAAAGGCTGCATACAAAGGAACAGACGGAGAAATTCCTGAAAATAGTTTGTATGTCTTTAGCGGTTTTCTAAAGCCAGATACGTCAGATACTTACAAGTTTGATTTAGCTTTAAAAGGAGAAAATGAGGGTGTATTTGTTATTCAAGTAGACAATGAACTTCATCACTACATGAGCTATCAAAACGGTAACCTGACTGAAATGCCGCTTGATCTCTCCCACACTTCTGCATATAAAGTATGGCTTATTACTGAGGTTGATAGTCCATTAGACGCAACCAATGCGTTTGATCTTTATAATAAGATCGAGGTGAAATGGACGAATAGTGATAATCCACAAGATGCGGATTGGAGCAATATTTCTGATAGTGAGTTATATCATGCGAGCAACATCGATCTAACGAGTGTTGAGAATTTTCCTTACGATAATCAAAGTCAAATTACGATACTTAATTCGAATGCTGCTTCCAATTTGATGAGCGCCAGCTCTAACGTAACTTTTGATATCAATGGATCTCAAATTGGAGATTACACGCAATATTTGGACGGTATTGAAAATACTATCGTCTCACTCAGTGGGAACATTCATTTAGATTTCACAGACCTTGTTAAGGAGGCTCAGCTTGATCTTCCTAATTTTGAACTGTTAACGGCTGACCAAATAATTGGTGACACATCAGATTTCAGTAATGTCACTCACGAGGGGTTGTTTAATGGGCTTGATTTTGATTTGGAAATTGACCGCACAGGTGAACAGGATGTTCTTATTTTAGATATTATTTAGTACCTAACCATCGCTTCATCAAACTTACAGCAACATTAAATAATGTAGCTGTAAGTTTGATTATTGATTTTGACCTCCGGAAAGTGGATATTGCTTAAATGTTGATTAAACGAGTTGCTAGAACACATCTTCGATCGACTATGGCACTGGCCTGTTCTTTGGTGCTTATGGCTTGTCAGCCCATAAATCTAGGGAAAGAATTTCAAAATTCCTCTGCATCTGAGGGGATCAAGTCAGACCAAGAAATTCAGACTGCGAAATCTGTTATTGATAGCTTGACTGATAGGCAGAAGGCACTTGTTGCATTACCAAATATATCTTCTGTGATAAGTCGGATCGAGGCATCGAGGTCAGCAACAAAATCTATTGCACTTTCCAATAGTATGTCGGTCTCGGCGACATCGAATAGTGGCGTGGCACCTAACAAAAAAGATGAGATTGAAGGCTACGTGGATGCATCATTGATTGCAGAAAAGCCTATCTACGATGCCAACCGAATTGCTCTGCGAACAATGCTTTCTGAGTTGGAAACAAAGTCTCTGGAAATAGAACTACAACAGCAGCTAAATTCGCTTGCTTTGGATATAGCAAAGCAACGCTATGCAATCTCATTTTCGGAGCAAATAACTGCCACGATCGATGATGCATTGGAAGAATACGCCGATAACAGATCAATGCTTGGAACACTCGTCACTGCTGGCGTTATTCAAAAGTTAGACTTTCTTGATCTAGAACAACGCGTGCAAGGAATTGAGGGCGTACGACATCAGTATATCACAAAAGCGATTGATGCTGAGGGTATCTTATCGACAAAGTATGCCGCCATATCCGATCTAAAACCTGTTCCATTAGCGCGTTTGATTGATGCAAATCTTAGCGATGATAAATCAACACGGCTGGCTACCCTTACATTACAGAAACAATCCCTTGCATTAAACAGGAAGTTGAAACAGGCCGATAAATCTTGGGGTGCATCCTTTGCAACATCACTTACTGTTAAATCGAGTGATAATGATCCTGAAGTGTTTTCTGGTTTGAAGTTTACACTTCCAATTTTTGATGGGGGCCAGGTCGATGCAGCCTTACTCTCGCTGGATAGCCAAATAGAAGCGTCTCAAGCCGATATAGATGCGCATTTGATTGATTTGAAATCAGCACATTTTAACTGGGAACAGCAAAAAACTGCGTATGAGAAATCTGTAGAGATAAATTCGGTGCAGCGCGAATTGGTTATGGAGCGTCAGGTTGATTTGGACCGACAACTAAATGCGGGACGTGTTAAACTTGATCAAGTCATCACAAACAAGTTGACGCTTCTTGACCTAGAGATAAAGAACATTGAATTGGCACAATCTTTGGTAATTCAGGGTCTAGAAGTGATCGGATTGTATGGCGATGGGTGTAGCGCCATTGAGCTGTGTGAAGACGTAGAAGTTATCATAGAGAGCGCGTTGTAACGCAATGAAGGGTATTGAACTTGATAAGGAAGAACCGGTCCTTTTGCGACGCTTCGCAGCTCTTGTTGGGCTTAAGGTAAGTACTGCTGAAACACGAGAAGCAATTCTGAGTTCCGATAAAACGGATGCATTTGAACGTGTCAACGATGCTCTCACATTCATTGGGCTGCGTGTTAAAGAGGTTAAGCCAAATTTAAAAGCCATAGAGCCGTCCCAGGCACCGTTTTTGCTAGTAAATGAAAGAGGTGTCATCAATCTGGTAAATGAAATCAATGATGAATATGTGATCGTATCTTCTGCATCTGGTGGGTCACGAAAAAAACAAAAGCGTTCAGAATTTAATACTATAGTTTCTAGCCGATTAATTCTTGCAGAACGCAATCTTGAGCCAAAAACTGACACACGCGAACGGTTACGGTTGTTAAATCTCTTTTCCGTGTTGGGTGCTGGTAATTTTGCATGGATCACTGTGGCAACAGGCATGTCAAATGTTTTGAGCCTTGCAAGTTCTCTGTTCATAATGGTTGTGTATGATCGCATTCTGCCCAATCAATCACTCAACTCTCTTTACGCACTATCGGTGGGTGTTGCACTGGCGATCTTGTTTGATTTTTTGCTGAAAGAGGCACGTCAATCGATCATCTCGCGCGTAACCAATGCCTCTGATCATAAATTGAATGCAGAGATTTATGAACAATATGTCGAAACGATAAATGACATGCGTAGTCAGTCTGTGGGCGCGCTGTCAAATACGATGCGGGATTACGAGAATTACAAAGACTTCGTTCAAAACGCGAGTTTGCTTGCCTTCATCGACATCCCATTCATTCTGATTTTTGTGTGGGTCATCTCGATGATTGGCGGGGCTTTATTCTGGGTGCCTTTGCTGTGTATCCCAGTCGTTCTCGGAAGCGTGCTGATAGTTCAACCGTTGCTTCTTCGCCTCTCTAAAAACGTATCACGCGTGACACAGTCGCGCCAAAGCCAGCTTTTAGAAACCTTGAATGGGTTGGATAATATCAGGATTAGCAACGTTTACGCCCTGATGCGCAGACGTTTTTTGCGCAGCGCAAACGAATTTTCGACGGCAAGTAGCAAACTGAAGCGCGCCTCATCCATCAATACAAGTATCGTGACGATTACGCAGCAGGCCGCACAAGTCCTAATCATTATTTTTGGCTTCTTACTCTTTGTGGATCAACAAATCTCGATGGGCGCGATTATTGCGACTGTAATTCTAACGGGTAAAACGCTTGGCCCACTTGCAAAGGCTGCGCAAACATTAGGGCGGGCAAACACGGCGTATAATGCCTATTTGAATTTGAAGGCATTTTTTGCCCAGCCTCGATTAGAAAGAAAAACGGCACTAAAGTCCTTGGCGAACTCAACTGATAGCACTGCTGCTGTCAGCAATGTGACCCTTCGACTCGCTAAGAATTCCAATCCCTTGTTCAGTGGATTGAGCGTCTCAATCAACGCAGGTGAGAAAATTGCAGTGATTGGTCGAACAGGAGCTGGGAAAACAACCCTTTTGAGATTGATCAGCGGTTTGGTTCAGCCCGAAGTTGGGACTGTCACTTTGGCTGGCCAGGATATTCGCTCATTCTCACGCGCGGATATTGCGGAGCGGTTGGGAGTTGCCTTCCAAGATAGCTGGATATTATCAGGGAGTGTGCGGGAAAATATAACACTTGGTGACGATGATATTGATGATGACCAAATTTTAGAGGCTATAAAGTTGGGTGGGGGAGCACACTCTATTGGCCAAGTCGCTGAAGCACTAGATACAGAAATTAATGATGGGGGTACAAACCTATCGGGTGGTCAAAAGCAAAGCATCTGTCTAGCCCGTGTGTTAGTGCGCAATCCTGATTTGTATTTGCTGGATGAGCCAACGAGTGCAATGGATGCTGAATGTGAGCAGGCGTTTCTATCTTGCTTAACTGGTAAACTTAATGACAAAGCGATGATGATCGTCACGCATAAACCTTCGATCCTGTCGGCCTGTGAGCGCGTGATAGTGATGCAGCAAGGAAACATTGCTTGGAATGGTTCTCTGCCAGACTACAAACGTATGGTTGCCCAGAGGGAACTGTCATGATGCGATTGGGTGGAAGTAAATTTATTATCTTTTTGACACTGTGTTTGTTTGCGGCATTTCTCTATTGGGCGAATATTACGAGCCTTGATCTTGTAACCAAAGGGCAGGGGCGTGTCATCGCAGAAACCGATAATAAAATTGTGCAAGTCCCAGATAATGGGATCATTGCCAATCTGTTAGTAAGCGAAGGCGATGTGGTTCAGTCAGGCCAGCTTATTGCTTCGATTAATCCAGCAATGGCGGAAAGTTCTCTCGATGAGGTCCTGGCTGAACAAGCGGCAGTCACAGCGGAACTTGTGCGCTTAGATGCTGAAATTAACGGAACAGACGCTGCTACGCTTTCCAAGTTATTTAATGATCCAACAGAGCCAACAGCACTGTCGCAAATGTCGTTGTTCCATGCGAAAGAAGCCTCACGTCTCGTGAAAATCCAAGGTTTGGAGCAAGAAAAGCAACAACTATTGAGCGAGATTGCGCAATACGACATTGAGTTGCAATCTATTGATCAGATGACTGCATTGTTGGAAGAGGAAAAAGCGGAAATCATACCACTGATTGATGCAGGTGTACTTGGCAGTGCAGATCGTTTTAGATTAGAGCGCCAAGAAACAGATTTGAACTCTCGCGCTGCTTTAGCACGCGCAAAAAAAGCGCAGGTCAATGAGGGGCTGGCGTTGATCGATATTCAAATCGAAGCTGTTGATAAGCAATTCATGGAAACGGCTATGTCTGAGCGTTCAGATGCAATTGCAAGATTGGCGCGTGTAGAAGCACAATTGCCAGCGTTCCAACAAAGATTAGAAGTGACAGAGATCAAAGCGCCCGTGGATGGTGTCATTAACCAGATGTATGTTAATTCTTCGGGCACTGTTTTGCGTCAAGGTGATCCCATTGCTGAGATTGTTCCTGCGCTCGATAAACTTGTCGTTGAAGCGTTCGTTGACCCCAAAGACATCGGTCAGATCGAGCCTGGGCAAAAAGCGCGTATTAGTCTTACCGCGTATGATCCGACGAAATACGGCTACATTGATGGTACATTGCGCAAGGTATCGGCGGATGCAGTTTACAAAGAAGAAACCAGAGCCTTCATGTATGCCACCACGATAGAAATCGAACCGCAACTCACGAATACTGATGGAACGGAAGTTGCGATTTTGCCTGGTATGATTGCACAAGCAGATATTATTCGGGGAAGCCGCACAATCCTTGAGTATTTTTGGCAACCTGTGGCAAAAATCAAGGACGATGCGTTCAGAGAATGATCGGTACATCAAACGGATAAATTCCTTGAATACCCAAAGTTTCTATTCCGTGAATAATGCGAATGCTTTATAATGTGGTCAGCAAGGTATTGGCCGGCACTGTCAGACAAAACGAGGTTGAGACGGGCAGGTTGGTCTCGTAGCCTCTCCGTATGACAAAACACTCCCCATTCAGGTACTTTAAAACGAGCCCTGAGATCATCCGCTTGGCTGTGATGCTGTACGTTCGTTTTCCGCTCTCACTCCGTAACGTGGAAGA
>Ga0206127_1003300_pt1 | contig 15068 bp, 13 predicted proteins | sample Helgoland_Spring_6_FD_148646 | JGI IMG/M metagenome (GOLD analysis project Ga0206127, IMG submission 148646) | Pelagic subsurface seawater microbial communities from Kabeltonne, Helgoland, North Sea - Helgoland_Spring_Bloom_20160419_1 | ecosystem: Environmental > Aquatic > Marine > Epipelagic ...
CTACTAGAAAATTATAAAAAAAACTATCTAGAAGAAGGGATTTTTCCTGATTTAAATAAAGATTTCAATAGAAATCTATTCAATACTTTTGTTACCTATATCGATCATGAAAATTATTTCCCTCACCTTTTAACTCTTCATACTGATGATAGAGGTAGTTTTGTAGAGACTTCCAAAGTAGAGGGTGGACAGAACTCATTCTCAACCACTCTACCTGGAATAACAAGAGGGAATCATTACCATTTACGTAAAGCAGAACGCTTTACTGTAATTAAAGGTAAAGCTAAAATAGAGCTTCGAAGAATTGGTACCGATAAGGTGCATACATTCTTTTTGGATGGCGATAAACAACCTTGTTATGTAGATATGCCAATTTGGTACACTCATAATATCACAAATATAGGAGATGATATTTTATACACCATTTTCTGGATTAGCGAACATTATAACCCAGAAGAAGGAGATACTTATTTTGAAAAAGTTTGAAGAACGAAGAAGACAAAAGACAAAAAGAAAAAGACAATTATGATTAATAAATTAAAAGTAATGACAGTAGTAGGTACAAGACCTGAGATTATTAGGCTGTCAGCTACCATAAAACTACTCGACAAGTACACCAATCAAGTATTTGTTCATACGGGACAAAATTATGATTACGAATTAAACGAAATATTTTTTGAGGATTTAGGTTTACGCAAACCAGATCATTTTATGAATGTTGATACATCTTCTTTAGGATCTGCTATAGGTGATATTTTTAAGAAAACAGAAGAAATTATAGAATTGGAAAACCCAGATGCATTATTGGTTCTAGGAGATACCAATTCTTGTTTGTCGGCTTATATGGCCAAACGAAAGCATATTCCTGTTTTTCATATGGAAGCAGGCAATCGTAGTTTTGACTTTAATGTGCCTGAAGAGATTAATAGAAGAGTTATTGACCATGTTGCAGATTTCAATTTAGTGTATACAGAGCATGCCAGAAGACATCTTTTATCAGAAGGACTTCAACATAGAAGGATCTATTTAACAGGTTCGCCAATGTGGGAAGTTATTAAGCAAAACAGAAGTAAGATTGATGACTCAGTAATTTTAAAGACACTTAATATTGAGCAAAAGAAATACTTCGTTGTTTCTGTGCACCGTGAAGAGAATGTTGATAATCCTGATAATTTGGTTCAAATACTAAAAGTACTTAATAACCTTGCTAAGCACTATCAAGTTCCCGTTATTGTTTCTACACACCCACGAACACGAAAGCGTATAGAAATGCTCGCGGAGAATACAGAAACACATTTCGATGATAGAATTCAGTTCTTAAAGCCTTTTGGTTTTAACGATTATGTCCATCTTCAAATGAATGCGCTTTGTACAATTTCTGATAGCGGTACTATCAGTGAAGAATCATCTATGCTTTCATTTCCAGCAATCAGTCTACGACAAAGTATGGAGCGCCCAGAAGCACAAGATGCCGGTACAATTATTTTAACCGGATTCGATTCTGATGTAGTGCTTAATTCTGTCAAATTATCTGTTGAAGAGCAAAAAAACGCTAAGTATAAAACCATTGCTCAAGAATATCAAATTGATAATACTTCAATGCGTGTGGTAAAGCTTATTCTTGGAAATACTAAGTTGAGTAATAAATGGTGGGGGATAAATGAGTAAGAAAAAAATCCTTTTTATTTGTGGCAATATTGGTCCTAACTCTTCTCAAGGGGTAAGGTATAAAAATATCCTTCCATTTCTTGCGAGTGAATACGAGCTTTATACGCTATCATATAATAATTTTTATGATAATAATAAGATTAAAAAAACAGTATTACATGAATTTATAAGTGAAGGGAAAGCAGAAGGAAAACAGTCGTTTAATATAAAAGGTAAATTTGTAAAAATTTATAAAAAACTAATAAGATCTTTTGTCTTTCCGGATAAGTACAAATATTCTATAAAGGAGTATGAGAAAGAGATTACAGATATAATTTCAAAAAACAATATTACTACAGTTATCATAGGGATGACACCTTTTTCATTGTATGCACTAGCAAAATCTATAAAATTATTGAATAAAGAAATACAGGTAATTGTAGATTTAAGTGATCCTTTTTCTTTAAATGGAGCAAATAATTACGCTTTTATATATATTGCTAATTTCATAGAAAAGTATGAAAGGAATCAGTTAAAATATGTTGATGATGTTGTAGTATTGAATCCTGCTATTAAAAAGAAATATGAAGAAGTATTTAACTTTAGTAAAATACACGTTATTGAACAAGGGCTTAAAAAAGAAAGTATTAGATGTTCTAAAATAGACCCTAATGTTAAACAAAGACAAACTTTAATATATGCTGGTGGGCTTTATCATGGATTTAGAGAAGCATTTGAACTTTATAAGGCTATAGATTCTTTTAAAAATATCGGACTGTTAAGTATGTATGGGAATATTAATAAAAGTCTTTTGCCTAGTTCAAATACGACTAAAATAGAATATAAAGGACAGATTGATCATGAAAAATTAACTCAGGAGTATTTAAATAATGATGTTTTGGTTTTTATTGATAATGATGAAGGTTTTCAGGTTCCAGGTAAAGTATTGGAATTATTAGCAATGCAAAAACCTGTTTTATTTATATACTCTAATGAAAAATCCCCAACATTGTTTTATGTTAAAGATTCAGGCTTTGTAATAAAGGTCAAAAACAACGTGGACAATATTATAGAAGGAATTATCCAAATCCAAAATACTGATTTCAGTAAAGTTAATAGTGTAGATATAAGTAAATATTACTGGGAAGATTTGAATGAAAAATATAAAGTAATTATAAATGATTGATTTTGTAATCTCACAAAAAAAAGGAATTCAAACAACCTCAAAATTAAGTAACTGTTTTGAGTTGTCTAAAGAGAACACTTTGTTTTTTGATTGTGCTAGTTTGTCGCTTGAAAATGAATCTAAGAAATTAGTAATTATTGGGGATTGTATTAACCCACCAAATATTGATGAACTAGATACTATTGACATAGATAAAATAGTTAATGATTTGAAGGGTAATTTTTATGCATTTTTAGTAGTCGATAAAAGTTTATATGTTACAAGTAGTGCCTTTAGTTTACTGTCTATTTATTACCACGAAAATCGTTCAATCATCTCCTCATCTGTCGATTTAATACAAAAAAATTCTGACACTAAATTTACTAAAAACAAAAATTGGATAATAAGTCAACTTTTATTCAACTACCAATTCGGAAATGATACTTCTTATAATGAAATACATTTATTGCCAGCATTTACATATCTTAAAATTGAGGGTGGTCAAACTTCAATGATTAAATATTTTGATGTTGCAAGTAATTTTGTAGAAAAACCCATTAGTTGGAAAAAGTCACTTAACGAATTAAGTGACTTATTTATTAAAACATCAGAATTATATATACCACAAGATAAGTCTGTAATTTCTTTTACAGGTGGGTTTGATGGAAGAACATTAGTCTCTATAGCTTCTCATTTTAATAAAAATTTCGAAACATTTTCATATGGGAAAATTGAAAATGATGATGTACATATTCCTTTAGAAAATTCTAAAGAACTAGGGTTGCCGTATTTTTGGTTAGACTTAGATAAGATGTACTCTAAGGAGCATTATATTGAAAGTAGTTTTGAATACGTCAAAAACACAAACGGAGCAAATGGGTTTTTATATGCACATGTAGATTATTCTGCAAAAAAGGTAAGGGAAAAGAGTTCTGTTTTAATATCTGGTGTATGTGGGAGTGAATTATTTAGGGCAGCACATTCCTCAGGTGCAGTGACTTCTCAAACACTTTTAAATTTATTTCAGTTTGATTCAATTGAGGAATACAGAAACAGCATTATTAATTCAGGGGTCTTTAAGTATATTGATAAGGAAAGTCATTCAAATGAAATTGAAGATCTAATACAAGAAAGCTGGAATTACAAGTTGAGCTTACCTGGAAAATTAACCAAAAATCAAAAGCTATATGTGTTTGTATATGAAGAGATTTTTAGAAAATTTTTTGGGGCTTGGGTGATAGCTCAAATAAAGTATGTTAAGGTAAGAACCCCCTTTATTGATTTTGATTTCTTTAAAGCAATTATTGAAACTGAATTATCGGGTGCTTACAGTGATTTCTTAACGGAAAATCCTATAAAAAGATTCAAGGGGCAAGTTTTTTATGCAGATGTCATAAAGAAAACGAATAAGAGAATCTACAAAATGAAAACAGGTAAAGGGTATGCGCCAAAAATTATACGAGAACCTATTTTAAGACCTTTATTATTAATTCCCTTTTTAAGAAAAAGATTACATAGAAAAATTATATCAACTAATTTAGACAACCTTGGAATCATATCAGGGATAGAGAAGTATAAGGAAGCCCTCATGAAATTGAAAGATAATAACCAATTTAATAAAGAGAAGCTTTTATTTGACTTAAATAACCTTACGCCTTATACTAGTGAAGTAGAGCGAGATAATCTATTAATGTCAATTTCGTTATTAACGTATAACAAATTAAAAGATGAATAAAAAAATTTTTGCCTTAGTCGATTATAAACAAAAATTTGGCTCTAAACATTTTGACACGCCTTACAGGAGTGGAATGGACAAAATGTTATTGTCAAAGTATTTTCTTCAAAATGGATTTGAAATTGAATATGTACCTTTTCGAGACGTAAATTTAAGAGACAGTAAATGGGTAGGTAGCACTGTGATTTATACATCTTCTGAGGATATCGGCTATCATTATAAAGCGTATATTGAGGATATTGTATATGGTTTAGAAGAAAAAGGAGCTATTATTTTGCCAGGATATAAATTTATGAGAGCCAATAATAATAAGTCTTTCATGGAATCCCTTACTGATATATATTTGGGGGATAGTTTTTTGAAAACAATGTCATTTGGATCACTAAAAGATTTACTTTTAAAAATGGATGAGATAAGGTTTCCAGTTGTTTTGAAACCATCAGAAGGAGCTTCAGGAACTGGAGTGTCTCTTGTTAGTAACGAAAGAGAACTCATTAAAAAAGTTAAAAAATTCAAGGATTATGCTTCTTTAAAGGAAGATACAAAAGATTATTTAAGAGGTATAAAACACAAAGGGTATCAAAAAGAATCCATTTACAGGAATAAATTTATTCTACAGGAGCTTGTGCCTAATCTTGAAAATGACTGGAAGATTTATGTTTTTGGAGATAAATTCTATATAATAAAAAGACCTATATTTAAAGGGAGGGGTATTGCAGCAAGTGGCGGGGGATATGACAATTATTTTTACGGCGAAGAGGCAGAAGTACCAGAAGGAATTTTTGACTATTGCGAAACAATATTTAATAAATTGAATGTACCTCACTTATCTGTAGACATTGCCTATGCTAATGGTAATTTCTACTTAATTGAGTTTCAAGCTTTATATTTTGGTACAGCAGGTATTCCATATTCCAAAGGGTTTTTCATTAAGGAGAAACTTGATTGGACTTTTGTGAGTGAAAATTATGATGTAGAGAAAGTTTATGCGGATTCTATCAAATGGTTTATAAAAAAATGAAAGTCCTATTTGTTCGAAGTGGTAATAGTGGGATAGACCCTATTTCTCAAAACCAAGGAGAGAGCTTAGAAAAAGAGGGTATTATTGTTTCTTATTACGACATTATAGGGAATGGAGTCCTTGGTTATATGAGAAATGTTAATAGACTAAAGAAGAAAATAAAAACTGTAAACCCAGATATTGTTCATGCACATTATTCTTTAAGTGGCTACATAGCTTCATTAAGCTCTAATAAGACGCCCGTTATTACATCTTTAATGGGTAGTGACGTCAATGATGTAGATGCTGTTCAGAATAAAATAACAAACATATTTATTAAATATTTCTGGAAGGCTACAATAGTTAAGTCGGATGAAATGAAAAAAGATAATAATAAAATCACTGTAATTCCAAATGGTGTAGATTTAAATAATTACTTTCAAATCGCTAGAGAGTTAGCTTTAAAAAAACTTAATTGGGATAGTAAGAAAAAGCATGTTTTATTTGCCTCTGACCCAGATAGATCTGAAAAAAATTATATTCTGGCAAGAAAGGCATTAGATAAATTACCTTTTGATGAAGTAGAAGTTCATTATTTAAAGAACATTGAGCAAAGTAATATGAAATATTATTATAATGCTTGTGATGTTTTACTTTTGACATCTTTTTCCGAAGGCTCCCCGAATGTAATCAAAGAAGCTATGGCTTGTAATTGTCCAATTGTATCAACGGAGGTCGGTGATGTTCGTAGTTATTTATTAGGAGTAGAAGGTTGTTATTTAACTACTTTTGATGTTGATCATGTGTCAAAAAGTATTACAAAGGCGTTGCAATTTGAAAAACGAACAATTGGACGTGATAAAATGCACGACCTAGATAGCACCGTGATTGCAAAGAGATTAATGAAGTTGTATAACGAATTTATTTAAATGAAAGTAGTTGTAATTGATTATGGTATGGGCAATCTTCGTTCAGTGTATAATACTGTTTTTCGTTTAGGTTATTCTGTAAAAGTATCTTCAGAAATATGCGATATTAATAATGCGGATAAAATCATACTTCCTGGTGTTGGCCATTTTAATAATGGCATGAAAAACTTGACCCGCTTTAATCTTTTGGATACAATAAAGGAAAATGTAATAACAAAACAAAAACCTATTTTAGGTATTTGCCTGGGAATGCAAATGTTGGCAGATTTTAGTGAAGAAGGAAATCAAAAAGGTTTTGGCTGGATTGATAGCGAGGTAATTAGTTTTAATCGTATTAATCACCTTAAAGTGCCACACATGGGATGGAATACTCTCGATTTTGGTCATAAATCACCCTTATTTAACGGTATAAATAATCAAGATGAATTTTATTTTGCACATACTTTTCATTTTAATAAAACGAATAAAAATCAAATATTAGCAACTTCAAATTATATTTATGATTTCACTTCTGCTGTTACAAAGGAGAATATTGTAGGCTTTCAGTTTCATCCGGAGAAGAGTCATGAATCAGGACGGATATTATTAAAAAACTTTTTAGATTACCATTATGTATAGACCGAGGATAATTCCTGTTATGTTGTTGAAGGGTGAAGGACTAACTAAAACAATAAAATTTAAAAATGAAAGATACATTGGAGATCCAATAAATGCGGTGAAAATTTTCAATGATTTGCGCGCTGATGAATTAGTCTTTTTAGATATTTTAGCCTCTAAAGAAAAACGTACTATATCTTTAGACTTAATTCGTGAGGTTGGTGAAGAAGCAAATATGCCATTTGCTGCAGGTGGAGGCATTAAATCAATCCAAAATATAAAAGAAATAATAAATGCAGGTGCTGAAAAGGTAATAATTAATACAGCAGCATGTCTCAATATTGATTTTATTGAGAAAGCCTCTAATGAATTTGGGAAATCTACTATAGTAGTATGTATAGATATAAAAAAAAGTAAATTTGGTAAATACAAAATTTTGAATTTACCTAGAACGCACCCACTAAAAAATAATCCAATTGAATTTGCAAAATTAATTGAATTGAAAGGTGCAGGTGAAATAATAGTGCAATCAGTAGATAACGACGGAGTAATGAAAGGTTATGATTATAAATTGCTGAAAACGGTATCGGATGCTGTTTCAATTCCTGTAATATCTTTAGGTGGTGCTGGTTCAATTTCTGATTTTGAAAAAGCAATAAATAATTCACATGTTTCTGCAGTAGGAGCAGGTTCCTTATTTATATATCATGGATCCAGACGAGGTATTTTAATTAATTATTTAAATTATGAAGAAAAAAATCATCTAAAAATTCAACAAAATGAATAAAATCAATAAATGTAAATTAGGACTTTGGGATGATTCAGTTCCAGCTTTAAAACTAGATGATTCAGGGGTCTCTAATTTTGCTAAAATGCAATTGTCTTTAATGAAGCAATACCCTAGAGGAGAACAAGGGAAAAAAGACTGGGATATTGCTGTTAGTAAAATGAAAAAGGCAGGTAAAAATAAAAAATATGATTGCGTATTAGGAGTTAGTGGAGGAACAGACAGCTCATACCTTTTGCATGTTGCGAAAAAAGAAGGCCTACGTGTATTAGCGGTTAATCTAGATAATGGATGGAGTTCAGATATTGCTGTTAAAAATATAAAGTTAGTTACTTCAAAACTAAATTATGATTTAGAAACTTATGTGATTGATTATAACGAAGTAATAGCTGTTTTAAAGGCCTATATAAAAGCAGGATTACCTTGGATAGATAGTCCTACTGACATAGCAATAAAGTCAACGTTGTACAAAATAGCAAATAGGGAAGGCATTAAATATATATTAAACGGAAGTGATTTTAGATCTGAAGGAAAACAGCCATTAACCTGGACCTACTCGGACACAAAACAGTTAAAGTACATTGTTAAGAATTTTTCTGATATTAAAAAATTAAAATCATTTCCTTTACAACCATTAAGTTCATTTGTTTATTTTGGCGTTATTCGTGGTATTAAAGTTTTTAGGCCTCTTTATTTTTTACCTTATGAAAAGAAATCTGCAAAAATTTTACTTGCTAAAGATTATGGTTGGGTGGACTATGGAGGGCATCATCACGAGAATATCTTTACAAAATTTGCAATATCTTATTGGTTACCAGTTAAATTTAATATCGATAAGAGAATTATCACCTGTTCTGCACAAATAATATCAAAAGAAATAAATCGAGAGGAAGGTCTTTCAATTTTGAGTGAAAAGCCATATTCAGATGAATGTATTAATGCAGAATTAACATATGTACTTAAAAAACTCAAGTTAAGTCGAGAAGAATTTGATATTATATTTAAATCAGAAAATAAATACTTTTATGATTACCCTTCTTACTATCAATTTTTCAAGAAATATGCTAAACCGGGAAAGTGGTTTGCTCAAAAAATATTTGGTTTTAAGCCTGGAATTTTTGAAGCCATAGATCAAAATATATAGGTATGCAATTAATAAAAAATGAAAACATCAATATTGAACTCTGGGATAAGTTATTAAACCAAAGAGTCTATTCTTCACCATTTCAAACTTCCCAATACCTTGACTTTTTTAATTCGTTAGATAATTTTTCTGCAAGCGTTTTTGCAATTGAAGAAGATAACGAATATAAAGCACTACTTGTGATGACCATCCAAAAGGAAACGGGGGTCAAATCTTATTTTTCTCGAAGGGGAATTATTTATGGTGGACCATTGGTCATTGATAATGGAGAATTATATTTGATTAAGTTATTAAAAGAAGTTGAACAACTTCATAAAAAGAAATTGATTTACATAGAAACTCGGAATTATTTCGATTATTCAATGTTTAAAAGTTCATTCAACAAAGCAGGTTATGTATACTCACCTTGGTTAAATTTTCATCTCGACACTTCTCAAGAAATGGCTGTTATAAAAAAGTCTATGAGCAGTTCGCGTTTGAGGCAAGTGAAAAAGGCTATTAAAAATGGTGCTGAATGGAGGGAGGCAGAAAGTGTAGAAGAGGTACTTACTTTTTATACTATTCTAAAGGATTTATATGAAGAGAAAATCAAAAAGCCATTATTCTCTCAAGAACTCTTTGTAGAGTTTTACAAGCAAAAAATTGGCAAGTACTTTTTAGTTTATTTTCAAGGGAAGGTAATCGGAGGTATTATGTGTCCAATAATGCAAGAAAAAGCAGTTTATGAATTTTACGTTTGCGGTTTAGATTCTGAGTATAAAAATCAATACCCTAGTATTATGGCTACATGGGCAGCTATTGAATACGCAAATCAAAATGAAATTCCTTTATTTGATTTTATGGGGGCTGGAAATCCAAATGAAGCTTATGGAGTCCGTGAATTTAAGTCAAGATTTGGAGGTGAAGAAGTTGAGCATGGACGTTTTATTAATATTTTAAATCCTTCTCTTTATAAAATAGGGATTTTGGGTCTTAAATTATTGTCTAAAATCAGATAATGAAAATTCTAATTGATATTGGGCATCCTGGTCATGTGCATTTATTCAGACCTTTTGCAAAAAAAATGCAAAACACAGGTCATGAGCTTCTTTTTACTTGTAGACAAAAAGAATTTGAAATAGAATTGTTGAAAAATGCGGGATTCACTTACATCTCTTTTGGGAAGAAATATAAATCCATTTCAGGTAAAATAAAAGGGTTACTAGTTTTTAATATTAAAATGCTTAATGCAGCCATAAAATTCAAACCAGATATTTTTATAAGCGCAGGTTCTATGTATGCTGCTCAAGTATCATCTGTTTTGAGAAAACCTCATATTAGTTTTGAGGATACAGGGAATATGGAACAAGTTAATTTATATAAACCATTTACAGATGTTATTCTGACTTCAGATGTTTTTCATCGTGATTTAGGTAAAAATCAAATTAAATATTCGGGTTTTCACGAGTTAGCATATCTTCATCCAAATCATTTTACTCCAGACGAAACTATAGTGGATTCTTTATCTATTAATCAAAGTAAAAAAACGATACTTTTTAGATTTGTATCTTGGAACGCTACGCATGATTTTGGTCAAGGGGGATTTTTATTGTCTGACAAATTGGATATTATAAAAAAACTATCAAAAGAATATAATATTTTTATTTCCTCAGAGAGTAGTTTACCTGTTGAACTAGAAAGTTATAGGTTAATGACGAAGCCTGAGCAAATTCATGATGTCATGGCTTTTGTTGATTTATTTATTGGTGAGGGAGCTACTATGGCTTCGGAATGTGCAATGTTAGGAACACCTGCAATTTACGTAAATACTATGGAAGCGGGTAGTATTGACGATCAGGAGAAAAGCGGACTAGTATTTCATTTTAGAAAAATAGAAGGTGTATTAGACAAAGCTATAGAAGTTCTTATTCAGCCAAATTCCGAAAATTATTTTTATTCTAATTATCAGAAAATGCTAACTAAAAAGATTGACGTTACAGCTTTCTTAATTTGGTTTGTTGAGAGTTATCCAAATAGCAAACATATAATGAAAGATAATCCCGATTATCAAAATAAATTCAAATAGATGGACTTTACTATTAAAACTTACTCTATCCTTTTAAAACGACTTATTGCTTCTGGTTACAATTTTCAAACATTTGTAGATTATAGATCCAACTCTAAAGAAAAAGTTATAATTCTAAGGCACGATGTAGATTTATTACCCCAAAACTCTTTAAGGTTTGCAAAAATACAATCAGAATTAGGTATTAAAGGCACTTATTATTTTCGATCAGTTCCAGAATCTTGGGACGAGGCCATAATAAAAGAAATTGCGGACTTAGGTCATGAGGTTGGCTATCATTATGAAAATATGGATACCTGCAATGGTGATGTTGATAAAGCTTGGAATGATTTTAGATATCATCTAACAAAACTAAGGGATTTGGTAGAGGTAAAAACCATTTGTATGCATGGAAGTCCTCGTTCAAAATTTGATAATAAAGAAATTTGGAGCAAATATGATTACCGCACCCTACAAATTATAGGAGAACCTTATTACGATGTTAATTTTGATGAGGTGTTTTACCTTACTGATACAGGTCGTCGTTGGGATGGTTGGAAAACATCCGTTCGTGATAAAGTATCGCAACAAGATCAATGGGTAAAACAAGGATTGGAGTTTCACTCCACGCAAGATATAATAGATACAATTAACACTGGAAAGACCCCCAGCGGAGTTGACGTGCCGAGTAAAATAATGTTCACCATGCATCCACAGCGTTGGACAGAAGGGGGCATGCCATGGTTAAAAGAATTGGTTTTACAAAACCTAAAGAATCAGGTTAAGAAAGTGATGATTGCAAATAATTCAAAATGATCCATATTTTAAAAATTTCGAAGATTAAAACAACTTTAAATAAAATAAAGCATCCAAAGTTTATTTATTTTTTTGTAGTATTTAACTTCGAAAATAGAATTCACCCTTAAATTTTATATCTTAAATTTAAATACAAGTTTATTTAATAAAAAGTATTGATACTATCTGTCATGCTATATATAATATATATAAAATAAATATTTTATGAAACATTTAAGTTTTAAACCTTCAAAAAAAAACAATATAAACTTTAAGACTCTTGTTACAGAAGAGGTTAAAGTTAATACTGTACAGGATGACAAATTTGAATTAATTGTACATGAGAAACGAATTAATGATGTTAGGTTTTTAAATAAATATTTTGAAAAAATAAACAAAAACTTAAAGAATGGAGGTATATTTAAAGGAAATGTTGAAACGTATTCAGTTCGTCGTAACCGCATATTAAAAAAAATTCCAGTGCCATTTAATAGAATATACCTATTTATTGACACACTATTAGTAAGAATATCTCCTAAGTTAAGAATAACCAAACACCTCTATTTTAATATCACAAGAGGAAAAGGACGGGTTTTGTCAAAAGCTGAAACTTATGGTAGGCTCTATTCTTGCGGTTTTAAAATGATTACAGAGGAGTATAAAAATGATAGAATTTATTTTACTTTCAAAAAAGTAAAGGAACCTTTCTATCCCGAAAAACCTTCTTATGGATTTATAATTGCACTAAACAGGATAGGTAAAAATGGGAAACTTATAAAAGTGTATAAGTTGCGTACTATGAGACCCTTTTCGGAATATTTACAGGAATATGTGTTTCAAAAAAATGATTTAAAAGCCGGAGGTAAGATAAAAGATGATTTTAGAATTTCTCCTGAAGGAAAAATTTTAAGGAAACTCTGGATTGATGAGCTTCCAATGTTTTATAACTTTTTTAAAGGGGAAATGAAATTAATAGGTGTTAGACCGTTGAGTGAACATTATTTCTCTCTCTATACGAAAGACCTTCAAGAATTGCGAGTTAAAACAAAACCAGGTTTAATCCCACCATTTTATGCAGATATGCCAGTTACTTTGGAAGAAATTATGGCCTCAGAAATAAAATATTTACGGGCTTACGAAAAAAGACCTTATTATACAGATTTCTCTTATTTTTTTAAATCAGTATATAATATTTTAATAAAAAGGAAGAGAAGTAGTTAGTCTAGTATCGGTTTTCTCAAAAATCTAATGTTTTATAAATTTAAATACACCCAATCAATTACATTTGCATTCAATAATAATTATTCCTTAAATAAAATTAAAAAATATTCAATGAAAACAAAACAGTCTTTTATTATAAATATTCTTGCAATCGTGACCCTTATAACACTATCTGTTTCTTGCGTTTCCAAAAAACAAATGTTGTACATGCAAGATATAGCTGCTTATAATAATACTGAGGTTGCTCACAACAACCACACATTGCAGGTAGATGATATTTTAAAAATCTCTGTGGGCGCACTCATGCCAGAGGCGGCGATCCCATATAATAACCTTACGGGTGCTAGTGTTGTTGCCAACAGTATTGATGTAATGAAACTAGATGGCTATTTGGTATCTAAAAATTACACGATTAACTTCCCAGTACTTGGCGAGTTATTGGTAAAAGAAAAAACAACCCAAGACCTAGAAAATGATATTAAAAAACTATTGGTTGATGGCGGCTATTTAATATCTCCTAATGTAACGGTACGACTATTAAATGCCAAGGTTACTATTTTAGGAGAGGTAAATAACCCTGGCACCTTTTCCTTTACAGAAAATAATATCAGTTTATTGCAAGCCCTTGGTCTTGCTGGAGATTTAACAATTACCGGTAGCAGAGAAGATGTGGTGGTTTTAAGATATTTAGATGGCGTGCAAACCACAGCGCGTATAGATCTTACCTCTGCCAATTTTTTAAGTGGGCCATACCAAATGGTAAAACCTAATGATGTAATTGTAGTAAACCCAAATAGTGCAAAACTTAAAACCGCTGGCTATGTGGGTAATATAACTACAATACTTGGTATTACCTCCTTATTACTAAGCTCTATAATTTTACTTACACGATAATGACACAAGACAATTTCAACAACCAGAATTACCTCCAAGAGGAAGACGCTTTTGATATTAAAAAAGAGGCTGGCTATTACCTGTTTTTTTGGCCTTATTTTATTGCCGGTGTTGTAATAGCAATGTCATGCGCTTTTTTGTATTTAAAAACCGCAGATCGTATATATACATCTAGTGCCCAGTTACAAATTAAAAAACCTGCAGAAGATGCTGCTTCCTTTTTAACCGGAGGGATGGAGTTTTTTGGCTTTGATCAAGTAAATGTAGAAAATGACATTGCTGTGCTTACCTCACAGCACATTTTAAGCCAAGTGGTAGCCCGTCTAGATTTGCAAACCAAGATATACACAGTTGGTAGAGTAAATGCACAATTACACTTTAACGATGAGTATACTAGATTTGTAGAGTTAAAAACACCAAATAACTATCTATATTGGGATGTAGAAATAGCTAATCAAAAAGCATCTTTTACTAGAGATACTCTGAGTTTTACTATTAATAAAGGAGATGTATTCACCTACAAAGAATCTGAGATTACATTACATGATTCTTTATATCTTCAAGATCATACACTTATTATAGAAAGACACCCATTAAACGAGACAGTTACAGCGCTAAGAAATAATTTAATAGCAACCGCAGCCTCCAAACAAGGCGAAATTATAAATTTAAATTTTGAAGGTGTAAACATAGCCCGTAATGAAGCTGTTTTAAATACTGTCATGCAAGTGATGCAGGATGACCAGGTAGAAGACAAACGTTTAATATCTAAGGTAAGTTTGGCTTTTATTAATGATAGGCTAGATGGCCTTACAAAAAGCATTGATACCCTAACTCAAAATACCATTAACTTCCAAACGGCCAATGGTGTTTTTGATCCAGAAGCACAAACAAGCAATGCACTTTCTAATATTGTAAAAGGGCAAGAAGAAGCCTTTGGTATTGGGATACAGCTAGAAATTGCCAAGGCGCTACTAGAAAAATTAGAAAGCCAGGCTAGCTATCAAATACTGCCAGCTAATATTGGTATAGAAAATGAGAGTGTTAACACGCTTGTAAGCTCTTACAACACGGTAGTTACCCAGCGTAATAATTTACTAATTAGCGCAA
>Ga0206127_1003302_pt1 | contig 15062 bp, 14 predicted proteins | sample Helgoland_Spring_6_FD_148646 | JGI IMG/M metagenome (GOLD analysis project Ga0206127, IMG submission 148646) | Pelagic subsurface seawater microbial communities from Kabeltonne, Helgoland, North Sea - Helgoland_Spring_Bloom_20160419_1 | ecosystem: Environmental > Aquatic > Marine > Epipelagic ...
CCTCCTTTTTAGAGTTATTAAAGATTTAAACAGCGAGCTTATTAGATTTCGTATAAAGAATTAATGAAGCCGCTCCATTTTTTTTTATTTTAACAATTGAGCTTCTATCTATTATACCATATTTTATTCTCATCAATCTAACAATTCAATTTATGCTTTTTTAAACATAACTAGTTCTTAATTAATGTTGTTGTTTTGAGAATATTTTAACAATCAGCGATAACCTGATTTTAAATTCTAGTATTAAAAGCATTCATTTCATATTTTTATTGTTTTTACTCTTCCCCAATTTATTTTAGTATCCGCAACTTGTATATCCATAAAAGTGAAATCCGTAAGCCAATTAATTAGTTTTTCTTCAGTTTTTTTTAGCCCTACATAAGATTTATACTTTCTGAACACACTCAAATCTTTTATTAACGGCTGCCCGTAATCAAAATCTCGAGGGTGAAAATAGGACATTACATAGTTTGTCTTTAAGGTTAATCTTTTTACGACCCTATATGGCAATAATCTGAAATAGCCTCCTCCTGAAAATACCCTTGGGTGATTAAAAATTGTATGAGTATTAATTGGAAATTCCTTTAATTTGATCCCGTTATACTCTAATAGAAATGGTTCTGCCAGACCATGAATTTTTAACCCTCCATGAGCTCTTTCAGCAGGAAAAACAGAACAATCAATCTCAATTCCTAATTGATTTAAAACTTCAAAACAATATTTATTCTCTTCTGTTATTGAGAAGCCCGGTGCTCTAAACATTCTTATTTTATCCCCTGTTATATCTTGTAATATTTTAATAGATTTTTCAACATCCCTTGTAAATTCATTCCTATTTTGGTTATATGCTAATTGATGAAAATGAGTGTGACTTCCAATTTCATATCCTCTATTTTTTATATCTTTTATGATCTCAGGATACTTTTCAGCTATCCAACCTAAAACAAAAAAAGAAGCTTTGGTATTAGTATCCTCTAGAATTCTAAAAATTATTTCCATACTTGAGTGAATTCTAGATGGGAAATTTGACCACTCATTATTAGTTCTAGTAGAGTCATGATCCAAAATATGGAACCACTCTTCAATATCAAAAGTTAAAATATTCATCAATAAAATAATTTCCCCTTTTCTTTAAAAATTTTTACGTCCTTTTTTGTTGGGAATGTATAATAAGTCATTTCTCTTGTATCATTTTCAATTAATTCTATGCTGTCATCATGGATTAATTGGATTGCTCTCAATATACAATCCATTCCAATTTTTTTCGTATGTTCAATTAGTTCCTCCTGAGTTCTGTCACCAATTTTCACTTTTTCTTGAACTAAAATTGGACCACTATCAATCCCTTTATCAACGTAAAAAACAGAAACACCTGTATGGTTTTCGTCGTTTTTCAAAACCCAAAATGTAGGCATTAATCCTCTATATTTAGGTAATAATGCAGTGTGTAAATTAAGACATCCTTTTGGGGCTAAGTTAAATATTTGTTCTTTAAAAATTTGATTACCTAATATTGATATAAGCAAGTCTGGCTGATAATTTTTAATATGAGAAACAGATTCTTTATGATTAATACTTTTATCTAGCTTTATGATTGGGACATTAAATTTTTCTAATATATGATCTAGCTTACGATTTTTATTCAGCTGAGATTTTAAAAACTTCATAGTGTAATGTAAAAAAAATCTAATCCCGAATGTATCATACGTTTTTTTCACCTTTTGTAAAAAATTTTCTTTTTTTCCAAAAGGCGAAGCGTCACTTAGTACACATCCAACTATTTTTGAATGGGATGGGATTGATTTTAATAGATAATGCAAGTTACTAGCCAAATAAAAAGGTTCATTTTGCGTGATTATTATTATTCTCATATTTATGGATTAAAAAATTTGCATGACCTTTAAAGGAATATGACAGCTTATGTTACTGTTCTCTTTATAAATCATATTCCCTAATAAATACATTGATAATCGTCAAAACCTATTTCACCCACTTATGGGTACTCTAACATTCATTATGAAAAAAATATCATTTTAGATCACTCTCAAAAATTATTAGTATATATCATCTATAATAATATTAAGAAAAAACTGCTTTCTTAATTATTGATTTTAAGCTACTTAAATTAATTCTCTTTTCTACCTTGAGATCAAAATTAGAAGTTAAATAGCCAATCCCATTATGCTCCCCATTTTTAATACATACGAAAGCAAAATAAGATTTAACATTTTCAACTATTAATTTTGAGTTTTTTGAATAAATTGAATCATTTTCATTAATATCATTTGGATAAACTAATTCAACGAATAAACTTTCCCCTCTATTATCGACATCAAATATTTTAACTTCATCCTTAGTCGAATAAAAACTGTCTAATAATTTATTGGCGTTTAAAGCATCTAATTTATTATTGAATTTTACTAGAAAATCTCTCGACATTCTTGGCAGTATTTCTAAGAAGTTTTCAATACCAATCATCTCAGCAAATTTAACATGGTCTTTTAGACGCCAGTAGAATGTTAAATGCTCGTGTGCCTGTTGATGAAGGCCAGTAGTCACTAATATTTTAACATTTTTTAATCTTAATAGTTTGCCAATTTGTTTATCGTATTCCTTCAGAATATTAATTAACGGATCGAACCCTTGTGGACAATACCATTCGGGATTTTTGATTTTACCCCCGTATGCCTTTGAATTAAATAAATAATGATGCTGAATATGTGCTCCTGAATTTAAAAACAGATTTGAAAAGTCAGGCTTACTTTTTTTCCAAAGGGTTAGATGTACATCCGCAAGTAAACTATCTAGAATTAATGCTTTAGCTCCAGGTTTAGTAATATTGAAGACTGCTGCCAGATAATGGGGCCATCTAGACAAAGGGCAATATAGTAACAGTCCTAAACCAAGTGAAATGATTGTGTTAAAATTCATTTTTGATTTGGCATTGTCATTTACTGATTGGTGCACCGCTTGATACAGTGCTTTTACAATCCAGTTACCAGAAGGGTTAGTTTTGGTCCAAGGATCTGGAATAAAAAAAACGGCATTATTTAGACGATTCTCGGCGTTAAAAGGTGAAACTGCACCAACTGTGAGTCCCTCAGCTTCTAATTCCTCAAATATCTGAGAAAGATCAGGCTTATTAACGATATCTCCTAATCGAAAAACATTATGCTCTTTATAACTTTTTCCTGAATGAATAGTAACCCATTGCACCCAAGGCTCTAAAAGTTTGTATTCATTTTCTGAAATTGTTTCAATAGGAGGTTGTATTTCAAATATTTTTTTAAAATTAGAAAGAAGGCCCTTACCAATATAAAATTTTATGTAATCAAAGTTAAGTTCATTTAACCCCAATAGAATAGTTTTTTTTGTCATCTCACTTTTTATTTTATATCAAGTATTTTAGTAATATTATCTAATTGTCTTTCCCTATTAAATTCAGAGTCAAAATATAGTCTTGCATTTTCCCCCATCAATCCCTTCTTACTATCACTTAATTTTAAAAAACTAATAATTGACTTTGAAAATGAAATAAAGTCCTCAGAAGGAGAAACTTTACCGCACTTTGCCTCTAAAACTACTCTACCACCTTCACCATCTAAATTAGCAATTATTGGTTTTGAACAAGCCATATATGATTGAATCTTGTTTGGAATAGTCATTGAAAAAATGAAACTTTTCTTTAGTGTAACCAACATAGCATCAGCATGTGCAAAGAAGTAAGGCATTTCTTCTGACGGGTATGAACCTAAAAAGAAAAAGTTGTTCTGCAAATCTAATTCATTAATTTTTTTCTCTAATGATTCTCTTTGACGACCATCTCCTAATATAACCCAATTTACTTTTACTTTAGAATCATTTAAATATTTAGCAGATTTAATTATCGTGTTAAAACCTTGTGATTCTCCAATATTTCCAGCAAACATTAAAATTGGACCCTCTTTAGGCATAATGTTTTTATACTTGTTATTAAGATCAATTTTTTTATAAAAACTTTCTGTTGAATTTGGCAAATAAATAATTTTATTGTTTGGAACGTTTTGATTTATAATATTAGGGATAAACGCTCTTGATTGAACAAGTATTTTTTTACTTTCTTTATAAAGAAACCTTGTTAAAAGATCAACTATTTTGATAACATGTTTGTTTTTTACACCACCAGCTGCAACTATACTTTCTGGCCAAAGATCTTGAACCCAAAAATATATTGGTGCTCGAAATCGATATTTTGCAACAACTGCAGGAATTCCAATAGTCACAGGTGAGGCTTGATATACAAATATTTTATCAAATTTTTTTTTAATAAACAATACTCTTAATGAAGCTAACAAGGCTAATGAAAAATAATTTAAAAACAATCTTAATGAAGACCCTTTTCCTCTTGGAATAACCAAGGATCTATAAATAGTAATCCCTTCATGATTATCTTTTTTATTCTTAGAAAATGAATATCCATTGTAGATCTTACCTTTAGGATAATTAGGTAATCCTGTAAGTACTGAAACATCATAACCTTTTTCAACTAATCCTTTTGCAACGTCATTAATTTTTAAATTTTCAGGCCAGAAATATTGGGATACTATTAATATTTTCATGTTTTCACACTCGAATTCAAGTTACATTATTCATATATTTCTTTATTTTGAAGCATAATATCAATCATTTTTTTTCGCGTTAATTAAGACCACATCATTTATTTAAAACATATATTATTTTCAATTAAGCATACTGCATTAAGAAAAAGGTCTTGACTTATTACCTTTTTTATCTGTTATATTTTTTTTAACCCATAATGCAGAATGAGGATCTTTATAAATATTCTGATCAGAAGGTCTTGCTTCTTTAGTGTAATAATAAAGAATTATAGATTTCCTATTTTTACCATCTGGGACATCGAATTCCGATTGAAAATTGGTTCTATACTTTACCTCTATGTCTTTATCATTTGTTTTTTCCCATATTTTATCCTCTAATGGAGGGAAAGATTCTAATAATTCGGTTGCAATAGAGTTATCGAAAAAATCATCAATCACACAATGCTTAAATGGAAACTCAGAAAAAGCAGAATTCTCAGCGGTATTTAAAATTTTATTTGATAGTTTATTTGCTAGTTCTTTTTGTTTCATAATATTTATTTGAATTATACATAATATTATTATCAATCCAATCTTTCATTTTTTCAATCATTTTAATATAAGACGGGAAATTATAGTTATCGATTTTTGTATTTAAAAGTGTTTTGTCAATTTTATAGTCTCCATTTTTAAGTAAATCAATATTTAAATTAAAGGTTTTATTTATGAGCTTGACTAAATCATACTTACTAATTCCCAAACCATTAGTTGCATGAACAATTCCAGTGATGTCCTTATCTAGACTCCAAATAATGAACTTGGTAAGTTCTATAGTTGTTAAACCACTCCACATAGCACTTGGATATCCATGTATAGTACTACCTTTTTGACTAACTACCCAATTAAAAAGACCTGTTGGATTAGACTTTAACTCTGGACCAATAATTGAAGTTCTAATTGTCAAATTCCTATTATTATCTATCTCGCCTAAATTTTTTGTTAAGCCGTAATAGTTAGTTTCATTCTTTTTATCGGATTCGTTATACATCCCTTTCTTTCCATCAAATACACAGTCTGTACTAATGTGGATGAGTTTAAAATTATATCTTTCACTAATTTCATTTAAAAAATGAGGTAACAGTGAATTTGTTTGAATTGCTAAACTTGGCTTATTAATAGAAGCTTCAACTAGAGAACCAATACAATTTACAATGTGTTTTGGTTGTTTATTTTTTATAAATTGTTCTAATTCATTAAAATTTAAAACATCTAATCTATGAGATTTGTTATCTTTATTATCACCAGATCTATTAATTCCGATTAAGTCGTATTTTTTAAAGAAATCATTAGTTTGAAATGTTCTATACAAAACATGTCCCAACATACCTTTGTTTCCTAGTACTAAAATTTTTTCCATACATTTCTATTTATATGATCAACATAAGAAAAAATTATTCTCACTACTTTTTCTGAAACATTTTCAGGTTTATAATCCCAAGCAGTGTTAATTTGACTAGCATCAATACTTGTTATAATTTTTATCGAATCTATAATGTTTTGTTTATTAAATCCAGTCATAATGACTGTTCCCTCATCCATTGCTTCAGGCCTCTCATGTGATTGCCTTATGGTAATAGCCGGGAATTTTAGAATTGAACTTTCTTCTGAAATAGTTCCGCTATCAGAAATAACACAGAAAGATGTTTGTTGGAGCTTAATGTAATCATTAAACCCAAGAGGTTTTGATTGAATTACATCAGATAAAAGCTTATTTTCTAGATCAAATGCCTTTAATTTATTTTTGGTTCTTGGGTGTATCGAAAAGATAACTTTCTTTTTATAAATCTTTACTATTTCGTTAATAGAATTTACAATATTTGTGAGATTATTTGAGTTATCCACATTTTCTTCTCTATGAAGACTAACAACAATAAACTCTTTTTCTTTTAAATTAAGTCTTGAAAGAATATTCGAGGAATTTATTTTATTTTTTTGATTATTTAGTACTTCTGGCATTGAAGACCCAATCTTAATAATAGTCTCTGGCGAGATACCTTCTCTCTCCATATACTTTCTTGCATGATCCGAAATTGGCATATTAATATCACTTAGATGATCTACAATCTTCCTATTTAACTCTTCAGGAACTCTTTCATCAAAACAACGATTCCCTGCCTCCATATGAAAAACAGGAATTTTAAGTCTTTTAGCAACAATAACACTTAAACAACTGTTTGTATCTCCATACAATAGAATTGCATCAGGTTTCTCTTTGACTAATACATCATATGATTTGGATATAATCTGTGATATTGTGTAGGCAAAATTATCACCAGCAGCCTCTAAGAAAATATTGGGCTTTCTTATTTCTAAATCTTTAAAGAAAATTTCATTTAGCTCAAAATCAAAATTTTGACCTGTATGAATTAACAGATGGTCACAAACAGTATCCAGTTTTTTAATTACTGCAGATAGTTTTATTAATTCTGGTCTAGTGCCTGTAATTGTTGCTATTTTCATAAAAGATTTAATTCATTTTTGATGTAATCAAGTGTTAATAATTTTTCTTTGATTTGATTAACTGAGAGCTGGTTGGTATTTGATGAATTATAATCTTCTTCACTTTGATTATTTTGACTTCCTTCAATAAAAAATTTATTATAATTTAAATCTCTATTATCCGCAGGGATTCTATAATAATTTGTAAGATCCTCTGCTAATACTATTTCTTCTTTTGACGCAAGACTTTCAGACATTTTCTCTCCATGTCGTTTCCCAATTACAATCATTCCCGTTTTTGAATTAAATAATTCTGTAATAGCTTGTGCTAGATCTCCTACTGATGATGCCGGTGACTTTTGAATAAAAAGATCGCCAGTTACACCATTTTGAAAAGCAAATAATACTAAGTCAACGGCTTCATCTAGAGACATCAAAAATCTTGTCATATTAGGATCTGTAAGAGTGATAGGATTGTTGTTTTTAATTTGTTCAATAAAATAAGGAATTACTGATCCCCTTGATGCCATTACATTTCCATATCTGGTAACACAAATAATTGTGTGAATTGAATTTCTAGAATTTGCAATTGCAACTTTTTCCATCAATGCTTTTGAAATGCCCATGGCATTTATTGGATAGACTGCTTTATCAGTACTCAAACAAATCACTTTTTCTACTCCGTGTTTAATTGCGGATGTAACCACATTACTTGTTCCTATCACATTTGTTTTGGTTGCCTCTAAAGGAAAAAATTCACAAGCAGGAACTTGTTTTAATGCTGCTGCATGAAATATATAATCAACACCTCTAACTACATTATCTACACTTTCTAGATCTCTAACATCTCCAATAAAAAATTTAACTTTTGGATTATTTATTTCCACTCGTAAATCATGTTGTTTTTTCTCATCCCTTGAATAAATCCTAATTTCTTTAAAATCAGTATCCTGAAATTTCTTAAGAATAGTTGAACCAAAAGAACCTGTTCCCCCAGTTATTAGTAAGGTTTTGTTTTTTAACATCTTTGTGGTTTTAATTAATTTAATATAGCTTTTTAATTATTTCTTCTGTCTGATCATTAACCAACAGTGTAGCTGATTTAGGGTTAGGTAAGTCTGCAATAAATTTAATGATACATTCCTCCAAACTTACCAAACTATTTTTAAATCTATATGGTGTTGAAATAATTTCATTGACGTAAGGTAAATCAATAGATAAAACTGGTTTTTTAAGCAATGCAGCTTCAATAAGAGGTAAACCAAAACTTTCTGATGTGCTCGTAAAAATTAAAGCGTCAACTTTATTTAGTATCTCTATTGTTTCATTGTTAGGAAGTAATCCTAAGTTGTAAATATTGTCATTATTTGCTATTTCATTCAATAAATATTCGCTTAAATTATTTATAGTCAAAAGCAGCATATAATCACCTTTAGATTTCTTAAAAAAATCAAACAACAATTTATGATTCTTATGTTTGAAAAATGACGCAGGGTAAAAAAAAGTTAATTTTTTTACCCCCTTTTCATTATTTGATTTTGATCTATTCAAGAATGTATCGAAGACCGGATGAACATGGATAGTAAAATTTATATCAATTTTTTTTAAGATAATATTTTTAACTAAATTGGTTTGGACTATTATTTCATCGGCATTTAAAATATGAAATCTTATTATTAACCATTTAATTAATGTTAACACATCTTTTTTCATCAATAGGTTAACGTTATGGAAAAACAAGTAAACATTTGCATCACACTTAACTGGCGGGGGAACATTTCCTAAACATAGAATTTTTGTAAACTGTCTTTTATTTTTTTTATAAAAAAAATATCTTGACAGAATTCCTTTGTTTAGGATAATTATATTTTTCCTTGGTTGATGTCGTTCATCTAAAAGGACTTTATATTGTAATTTTTTAGAATCTAATTCTTTTATAATTCTATCTAAAATAGTTAACCCTCCATAATTATATAAATATACTCCGTCTATTAAAATCAACTTTCAATTTTTTATTTTTGTTGCCGCAAGATAAAACAGAGCTGGGAGAAAAAATATCTTGTGCCTATATACTGATGCCCAGTCCGCTTCAAGTGTCGAATAAATCATTGAAAATATTATTAGCCAGAATGATAGCCGATATAAGAAATCTATTTTAAATCTGGATTTATTAAAAAAAAGAAAAGATCTGAAAAAAATAAAGTAAATTATGGATTCAATAAAAAAGGGAAATAACAGAAAATAGTTTCTCATATGTAAGTTTATACCAAAATAATACAATACCCAATTGAAAAAAATGCCTGCACTAATTGCTAAATCGGATACATTAACTAAATCTATTCGCAATAAACTAAAAACATCATCTGTATTTAAGTGGTAATACTCAGTAATGAACATCTCTTTTACATCAGGGATTAGCAACAGAGTTACCAAAACGATGAATTGTCCTAAAAAAAGATAGCTTAGTGAATAACTAACTTTTTTAATTAAAATTGAACTAATTAATGAAAAACATAATATTACTCCAAAAATAGGCCTTAGTATAAAAATTAAAAAGATAATTGTAGCAATAATAAAGATTGATTTATACTCAGTTTTATCTTTTTTTACTTTTAAAAATAAGAAGATGTTAAGAATTAATATAAAAAAATCTCTTAAATAAGTTTGAGAAAACAACATTAGAGATGGAATCGAAAGTAATAAAATAAGATGAGTTTTTTGTGCATTATATTTTTTTACAAAAATATTTAAGCCTAGGCAGAAAATAAATAAGTGAAAATTAATTGGAAATAAAGGACTAACATTATTTAAAAATGAGAGATATTGACCCCAAACAATGTATCTTATAAAATGAATGCTCGGATCAGCTTCAGATATGGTTAAAAAAAGTTCTTCATCAACTGAATCAAAAGATATAAACTTTTTAAAATCTAAGAAAACTAAAATTATAGATATACAAAACCATCCAAAAATAATTATTGATCTTTGTGATATATTAATACTAGAATTAATATAACGCATCGATTGAATCAGATTCAATTTTTAGATATTTTTTTTTCTTTAAATCGTCTTTTATTCTTAAAAAAAACCCGCTGCTTGGATTGTCTTTTTCTAGATAACCATGCATCCCTTTTAATGAAATATCTGATAAATGAAAAAAATCAGGATTAATTAAAACTCCTTTTTTTGCCCACCAAATAAAATCCGCAATAGAATCCAAATCTTTATTTGCATATTCAAGATTATTTGGTCCAAGAACATATCCTTTTTGCTTGATTTCTTTATTTTCTATCAAATACTTAACAAATATATTTTTATCGTTTAGATTACTCTTCCACCATATTCTTAGTAACGTTGAGTCTAAAAAAAAATCAAAATCAACAAACCTTTTTAGACCAGTAATTGACTCGATATTAAATAAAATAGTATTAATATTTATTGATGTGGTTACGGAATCCATCCCATGATCTCCAATAAAGGTTATTCCAGATTTCGAATTAGATTTTAATAAATTTAAAATAACATTTTCACACTTTTTATCAAGAATGGCCAAAGAATTAATTAATTCTGGAGAATTCGGGCCGAATTTATGCCCATATTTATCTGGAACACTTAAGTAAATGGGAATAAATAATTTCGTTTTACTCTTATATTTTAATAATTCATTTAATCTTTGATCATCATTCATATTTGTTTGTGATACAAGAGATGTGAATAAACCCCAATCTATTTTAAATCCTTTTTCTTTAAGCTTATATATTAGTCCCTTTTTATTCTTTTGACTAAATTTTTCAAAATCAATTGAATCTTCAGTAATACCTACTTTGTGTAAAATATTTAAAGGGATTCGCTGTGGATAAATAGGGAATTTAGAATAAAAACTGCATATTTTCCACAGAATTCTACGTAAAACTTTTGTAAAAAAAGAATTAATTTCAATTAAAGCTAAATATTTTGATATTCTTGGACTTAACCAACTATAAGGATAAATAAATTGATCATTATAGTCTAACGTCAACGCAGTTACAAAGCCAAGATTTATAGGTTTCGCTTTTGTAAAAATCTCAATTCTTTCACAAAATCCTTCAGAAATTGTATAATTATCTGAAAAAATGCCGCTATTTATTTTTGAATTAAGCCAGGGCATATATTTCAAGTGATCAGCTCTTAAAGCATCTAAAACAAAAAAATATTCATTATACATTTTTGATAGTTTTCTTGGAAATAATAGAATCCAATTAAATTTTATTTACTACGCATTTGCCTCTTAATATGTCCTATATCCTCTTGAAAAAACCCATAAATAATTAACCAACTCAAATAAATATAATCCTTTAGTGATTTTTTAATATCGGATTTATAAAAATAATTTAGAGGCTTCAATAAATGACCTAAAACTAAGAATCTCATTATAAAAATGAATGAAAATAGCACTAACAATATAAATGAAGCGATGTAACTAACAAAAAATGAAATAAAAACAAGAATTGGTAGTATTATAAAAGAAAGATGATATATTGATCTAAGATATAACCCTGAAAGTGAGAAACCATATGATAATGATAATTCTTCGCATTCGTACGCTAGTGAGCCATTTAAGTTTCTTATCGAAAAAAAAGTTTTTTGACAATTCGGTTGGGTATGATAAACAATAACATCTAAAGAAACATACTTTGATAATCTATTTCCAGCTTTTAAAAAAAGTGCAGTTTCATCACCCCTCTTATCAAATTTGGGAATAAAACCCCCAATTTCATCTAAAAAACTTTTTCTGAAAGACATATTGGTACCAATTATCGCACCATTGGTCATCATAGCATTGAAATAACCGTAATGATAGATCTTGGCAAAGTAATCATGTTCATTCCACAATTCAACTTTACCACCTAGACAATTAGTTTGAGGATTTGTTTTAAATGTTTTTACAACATTTAAAACAAAGTTTTTATCCGCTTTAGCATCCTCATCAATAAATGAAACCAAATTAGCATTGGACTTTTCAATTCCAAAATTTCTAGCAACACTTAAGCCTTTGTTTTCTTTTTTGAAATATTTAATTATGGGAAACTTAAAATGTTTGTTTTTTAAAAAAGAATTAATTCGAGCAGTACTATCGTCAATAGAGTCATCATCAACAATAATCACCTCATACTTTTTATTTTCATAACTTTGAGCACATAGGCTCTCTAAACATTCTTCAATAGTTTCTTCGCCTTTATAGCAACAAACGATTACTGATAAGTCCATAAATTATATTTATTTTTTAAGATAATCCAAGTAATAATTGTCTAAATATTCCTTTAAAGCGACTTTCCAATCCCTCATAATATTTATTCCCCTAAGATCTAACTTTCTATTGATCAGCCTTTCATTAGGCGGTCGTTCCGCAAAATATTCTTTTGAAAAATGGTCTGAATTAACTTCATTAAGTTTGATCTTACCTTCTTTATTAAGCAAAGACAATAGCTCTTCTGCAACCTCTAATCTACTTGTTTGACCGCCACACACCATATTATATAAACCCCAAAACTCTTTTTCAAGCAAAAGTTTTACGTTTTTAGCAAAATCATGCGTGTAGGTAGGTGTTCCATCTTTATCATTAACTATAAACAACTCCTGTTTACCATCTTTGATCTGTTGCATCAACTTTTGAATGAACTTCTTATCCTTAAGGGGGCCACCTCCCATCATCCATCCGGCTCTACAAATTAAATGTCTAGAAACATTCTCTTTAACAAATAGCTCACCCGCATATTTACTTCTTGCGTAATGTCCTAATGGATTTGGTAAAGCCCAATCATCATAACACTCAAGTTTCCCATCAAAAATACCTGCTGTACTAATATATAATAATGGGATATCTAACTCATTAGCAATTTTTACAGCATTTTCAACTGATATAGTATTGGTTGCGTAAGTATCTTCTATTTCAGTTTCGCAAAATTCCAAATCAGTATATGCTCCGATATGAAATAAATAATCAGGATTAAAATCTAAGACATCTTTACGATATTCTGTAAAATCTCTAAAATCTAGAAAAGACAACCACGAATCATTTACGTCCTTATCAGTACATTTCAAATCAAATTCTTTTCTAAACTGTTCATAGAATGCTTCTCCTAACATTCCACCAGAACCTGCAATATAAATTTTCTTCATTTTAATTTATTTTAAACTATTATTTGTGTATCAAACATATCTGTCAATTCAATTATGATAATCTAAGAATTGAAATTTGTCTTCTTATTCCCTCAAAAGATTCGTCAAAAATATCAATTTTGTTTGCTAAGAACTTTATTCTCTTCAAAGTTCTTTCATCCTTGTTCAAAAGGTACCTGACGCATAAAAATTGGAGAATTATCATATATGCATTATGATCCCCTGAACCATATAGCACGTTTTTTATCTCTCTTTTAATAAAATTTCTCGTCTCATATAAATAAACTCTTTCAATATCCGTTTCATTATTAATTGTCTGTTTATAATATTTAGACAGTCCGTTAAAAAAACATCTTAAAAAAAATTCCGCAACGTTAAAATACATTTTTTGAACTTCAGATACACTCATGTCACACTCTTGTGGTCTTAATTTTTCATTAAGAGCCCAACTTACCAACTCAAAATACTCCAACTCATTAGAAGTATTCAAAAATATCTTTACCCTTTGCCTATAACTATAATGATATTGTTGTTTCAATAATAAACATGAATCAACAGATGCAAGAACAGACTTTGCCATTTGATTTCTAAAAAACATAGATGAAGCACCACTTATTTGATCAAAACTATTATCATCAAAACAACCCACCAAAGTCCAAATACGAGTTTTGAACAATATATCTATATCTTTTAATGGAATGGCATTCGACTTTAAATCTGGAATAAAGCTTTGTAATTTTTCATTCCCATATAAAATCTTCGATCCATATTTCAAATCATAATTATAAATTGAATTTTTTAGTTTTTTTAACTTTAAAACTTTGATCTGAGACAAATCAATCCATCGAATGGAGATTTCTGACTTTATAGAATGTTTGATTTCAGCAATAAGATTGCTGCTAACCACTTTATTCACAACCAGTAGAATATCAAAATCATTATACGGTTCAGGTTTTTTGCCTTTTCTAAGAATCCAACTTCCCTCATTTCTACCATATCCCCCATAAAGGATAATTCCCTCTGGAAGAAGAAATTTCAGGATACAGTTCACGATAATTTTCTCATATCCTTTTTGAATAACAGTAACATTCATATTAAATTAATATATTTTGATGAGCCTTTTCCAGTTTTTAACATCCTCACTAACCTTTCTTTACAATTAATGTCTTTTTTTAAGAAATTTCAATGGCCTAGTCAGCCCAGCTCCAAACACCATCGTTGATAAAGTGAAAAATTGCCATTATTTTATTTTCTATTTGTGGTAGTATTTATAAAATTATTTATGCTAAATCACGTACCGAAGTTGGCGAGCCCATTTGACCTACTACAACATTAATTTTAGTTCGATTTTGTCCTAATCTAATCATCTCTATTGCAAAATTATCTCCAATATTAGCATAGGCCCAGGAAGTCCTGATGATAATGGAATTTTCTGGATTTATATTTTTTAAGGCTTGTTCTCCGGCTAATTTTGTTTTTCCATAGATACTTTGTGGATTGGGGATATCATGTTCAGTGTATTAAATGTTTTGGTGCCATCAATATATAATCAGTAGAGATATAGATGAGCTTACATAGATTCTTTTTGGCAACTATAACTAAATTTTCTACACCTATAGAATTAATTTCATAGGCTAATTCCTGCTTTTTTTCAGCTCTATCGATAGCGGTATAGGCAGCGCAATTGATAATGACATTTATTTTATGATGATTTACAAACTTTTGAACTGAACTGCTATTGCAAATATACAACTCCTTTTTATTCGTAAAAAAATATTTGTAATTCTTATATTCTTTCGAAAAAAATCTTAGCTCGGAACCTAAATG
>Ga0206127_1003304_pt1 | contig 15056 bp, 12 predicted proteins | sample Helgoland_Spring_6_FD_148646 | JGI IMG/M metagenome (GOLD analysis project Ga0206127, IMG submission 148646) | Pelagic subsurface seawater microbial communities from Kabeltonne, Helgoland, North Sea - Helgoland_Spring_Bloom_20160419_1 | ecosystem: Environmental > Aquatic > Marine > Epipelagic ...
CGATGAGCGCAGGAGTATCAATGCCCAGCTAATTATTGATGTGATTAAAGACCGTAACCTTTCCGCGGTGATCAGGCCTACGGCGTTGCAATCGAAAGAGGTTCAGGACGTTGCACACTGGTTGCAGGAGGTTAAGGGTATCAGTATTAGTGAGATGTTACCGGAGCTCAGAGCAGTTGAGTGTTAGCTGAATTCTGATATAACTCAAGCCGCCTATTTCTACAAATTTTTAGATACGCAGAGCATACCCCGGCAATAGACCAATAAAACACTGGTATAAAGTCAATTGAACTCACCGTAAATATTACAAAGATGATTGCCCCCCATACTGCGAACAAAGTCCGGCCAATATGAATTAGCTCTACTTCGCTAGAGGGAAGTGATTTAACTGCTTTTTGTAAGCTAACTAATAACCCAATAAATATAAACAAAAATAATGAAAGGCCAACGGTTCCATAACTTAAAGCAATGTGGATATAAGAATTAACCACGTCGATAATGCCCTGGCCTTGGCGCATTACCTCCATTTCTGGTGTATCCCGATAGTTAATTGAGCCTAGAATTGGGTTTTGTTTGAAGACTAGCCAGCCTTGCTCTATTAGTCTGAATCTGTAGTCGACTGTTGAGGCCTCATGTGATGTCGCCGATGAGAGGAACGGAAGCATTTCGAAAAGCTTATTTCCAGCAGGCGTTAGGCTTAGAGGAAGTGATATCAGAACGGTAAGCAATGCTAATCTTGCTAAATTACTGAATTTCTGTGGTCCTGACCATATATATAGAAAGCCTAGTACGGCTAGTCCTAACCAAGGCCCCCTCGCCTTTGTAAAGTATAGAGCGGCCAAAAAAGTGAGGCCAAGAAATCGAATAACATTTTGGCTATTAATGTACTTCTTTATATAAATAAGGAAGCCAAAGCCGATAACCATCGCATAGCCCAATACAATAGGGCTTGCATACAGTGCGTTTGCACGTAATGAATCGCCTCTAAGGCGATAGGAAAGATAATTACCATCCCCCAAAACATGTACGAAGGCCGACGAGTACAGTTTCCAATATTTAAGTGACTCGAAGCAGCCAATAAGTGCCATTGGAGCTAAACAGAATAGCAGTGCGAAAGACAGTTTTTGTAGTGCGGCAGTACTGTTTATGGCTCGGCTAAAGGCGAGATAAGGTAGAGCGATGGCAAGGGAGTAATTAAATGCCAAGCGAATACCGTGAGTGATCGAGGTCTGGCTTAGAGCTAGAATGGAAATAAGAGCTACATAAATTATAACGAATTTGTCAAAATTATTAAGTGACCAGGCGTTTTCCTTGCTGGCATATTGATACGCAGGGATCAATAAGAATAATACTAATGTGTCCGCGTAATTTAATGTTATAAGAAAATTAATAATACCCAGGCCTGGAATGGTGTAGTGGAAAAGAGGTGATGCACATAAGATTGCTAGAAAAAAAATGGCTTTGTCAGTAGGCGATGAACGGATGGATATTAGTAATATTGAAAGAGCAAGTAGATAGAACCAGACATTTGGGCTAAGGAATGCGACTGAAACGATAAGAATCCAGTAGTTTCGCCACTTATTAAGTTCGAGGGAACTTACGAAATCAGGCCGAATCTTTTTCAATAACCAAAAAGAGGTGAGAAATAGCAAAATTACGACAATATAAGCGCGAAGATACTCTGGCATTTGAACGTTCCTGTTCTTCCGTATGCGTTAATCATTGGGTTTCTAAATTGACTAATCCTACCTCTATACTAGACTTAAATCAAAATCATTATGTCTCTTCATCGTCGGGTTTTTATTCTGACCCTCATGGATAGAGTCAACTATTTTCAATGCAAGAGATTACCCTTTGGATACGAAGTCAAATAGTTCCTTAGCGCCTATGAGCGGCAGAGCCATATCGGGTTCTCTTTGGGCCTTTGTTGGTTTTGGCGGCAGTCAATTTATTCGTTTAGGCAGTAACTTAATACTCACCAGGCTTCTTTTTCCAGACGTCTTTGGCCTAATGGCATTGGTTCAGGTTGCTCTAGGCGCTATTCAAATGCTTTCAGATGTTGGGATCTCAACATCTGTCGTGCGGGACAAGCGTGGCGATGAACCCGAATATCTAAATACGGCGTGGACATTGCAAATCATTCGGGGGGGGGTGATATGGGGGCTATGTTTGGTGGTCGCTTACCCTCTTGCGTCTTTCTATGACGCTCCTGAGCTGGCTTTACTGATACCGGTGGTTGGGCTGTCAGCATTGATCCAGGGCTTTTATGCCCCTAGTGTTATGTCCTTGAAACGCCACCTTAGACTGAAGTCATTGATTTTTTGGGAGTTAATCGCTCAGTCTATAGCTGTGGCTTCAACTTTGTTACTGGTATGGTATTTCCGTTCTATCTGGGGGATAGCTTTTGGTGGGTTGTTAGGCGCTACTGCATCATTAGTTTTGTCCTATCGCCTTCCTTCAGCTGCAAAACCACGATTCAGATTAGAGTATCAAGCCGCTGCCGATATATATAGGTTTGGTAAATGGATATTTGTAAGTTCTTTTATTTCATTTTTTATTAACAAAGGTGATGTCTTGGTGCTGGGGGCATTTCTTACAAAGCAGAATTTGGGCGTTTTCGCCATTGCGGCAATATGGTCGAAGATAGTCCTAGAATTGCTATTAAAGGTTAATCAGTTGGTTTTGTTGCCCCTTTACTCGGACGTCGGTAGAAATGGCAGTGAGGCAAGTAAATTGTCGTTGCGAAAGACGCGCCTGTACCTGCTACTCATAACTCTTCCGTTGGTTTGGGTTCTGGTGATCGGGGGGCAGTTTGTGATAGATATTCTATACGACTCTAGGTACACCTCCGCTGGATGGATGTTGCAAATATTAGCGGTAGGTACTATCGGGAGTATCATAACGGTTACAACAGCAAATGCCTTGTTAGCCTTTGGGGATTCATATGGCTTTATGTTGTTCCAAGTTACTAGGGGCGGGTTGCTTTTGGTCTGTATGACTCTTGGCTCTCATTACTTTGGCATTGTCGGATTGATATCGGGTATCGCGGCATCAAAATTCCTGTGTTATCCGATATTGGCTTTGTTAGTAAAAAAACATCAGGTTTGGTGGCCAAGTTTAGATGTTGTAGCGATTCTGTCGTCCGCCCTAGCAATTGGGCTTGGACTCTGGGTTACCAACACATAAGGAGGGTGGTGTTTTGACAAAGTCATTGAGGATCAATTGGGTGCTTCCTAGGCCAAGCCTCTCGGGAGGGGTCAAGTCTAATCGCCTTATTGCTGAGGCTATGGTTCGGAGGGGCCATAAAGTGTCGATATTATATGCCGATGTTCCAGCGCCTATGCCCCCCATATATAGAGTGCGTAAATTAATACGGTATTGGCTTGATCGATATAGCTCTCGGAACAAACAGCAGCATCATCTAGAGCAAAGCACAGCGAATTTACGGCCTATCTGCCATCAGCCTATTTATCAAGAAGATGCTCCAGATGCTGAAGTTACCATTGCCACCTGGTGGGAAACTGCGCATTGGATCAAAGAATGGCCTGATTCAAAGGGCAAGAAAGCGTATTTTATTCGCCATCACGAGTTACATGGTGGTGATTCTACTGAGGTGATAGAGACTTATAAATTACCGTTTAAAAAACTGGTTATCGCCAACTGGCTTAAAAGGGTTATGAGTGAAGAATATGGCGATAATGATGCAACACTGGTTCCAAATGGGGTTGACTGGAAGCAGTTTAATTTTCAAGTGCGCTCCAAGCAGGCTGTTCCTACTGTTGGGTTACTCTATGGTGTAGTTGCCTGGAAAGGCGTCAAGACTGCCTTCGAGGCCATACGTTTTGCACAAACTAAACTTCCCAATCTAAGGGTTATTTGCTTCGGCTCTCATCCGTTAGATTCGGTGCATAGGCTTCCTGATAACCTCGAGTATTACTTTAGGCCAAGCCAGGATGTTATTCCTCGGTTGTATCGCCAGACAGATTGCTGGCTTTTGCCTTCAACCCTTGAGGGCTTTGGAATGCCTGGCTTAGAAGCGGCCGCTTGCGGTTCTCCGATAGTAGCGACCAGATGTGGTGGCCCTGAGGACTATGTTAAGCATGGGTATAATGGTTATTTGGTGGATGTTGGTGATGTTCAGGCTATGGCTGAACATATTATTAAGGTTGTCACTCTGGAGCCTAAGTCGTGGATACAGATGAGCCAAAATAGTGCAGACTACGTCAAACAATTTGATTGGGACATATCTGCAAGTATTTTAGAGGAGTCACTATTAGATTTAGTGGGTACTGATATCATGCCTGTAGATGATCAGCCAACCTCAAAGAGAGCTGAATGATCGGCATGGTCGGGTTACAGGCGCCTCCTGTAGAAAAAACACTGCTCCCTGCAATGTAGAGGTTATCGCAGTCGTGGACTTTGGAATTTGTATCAACGACGCCATATTTGGGGTCATCTGACATTCTAGTCGTGCCCATATGGTGGGCATGATGCCCAAATTGTATTTCCAGGTTTTCATCCAACATAAAGTCAGCCAGGCGGACAACTCCTAGTCCGGCAAAGCTAAACTCTTTGGCCATAGCTAACCCAGTCTCTCTAATCGTTTTTTTATCATAGTCGTTAATCTGCCAGTTGAGCTGCGCTCTATTGAGTCCTAAGCTATCAGTGTGCTGGCTAAGTGAAACTCTGCTGTCAAGATTAGGGGATTGTTCCAGCAAGGTTCCAATATTTCCCATTCCAGGACACTTGAAGTCACTAATAAATTGTACTTTGTCTTCAATCTCCATTTGGCAGGCAATATTTTTGAAGAAATTCTTAATCGCCTTTGTTCGCCCATAGGACTTTACCTTGGCAATTATTCCTAGGCTGATATTGGACTTTCCAATGCGCTTCTCTTGCACAAATTCATCGTCGGTATAAAACTGCATTGGAGCGCTATTATCCAGATCACGGTAAATAAAAGACCCCATGGGTACATTGAGATGCTCCATAAAGCAGCGGCCGACCATATCGGTTGTGTTACCTACGCCTGAGGGGATTTGCTTATTGCAATTCAATAAAAACTTTGGGGTCTCAATACCGCCCAAACAGAGAATAAATTTAGCCGCCTTAACTGTGGCCTGACTATTTCGATAGTTGCTTATTTCAAGCCCAAGTACAGATTTTTTAAGAGTGTCCAGCTGTAGATCAATCGCTGTGGCGTGGTAAAAACAGTCAATGTTTTTGGCTGTCTCTATTTCTGAGAGATACTTGGCTTTGAAGCGAGTCGGCGGGCTTTTGCTAAAGGCATCGGGCTGGAATTTGTTGTTTAGTAAGTCATCATTGATAGCTTGAAAGCCATGCTCTGGTTTGAGGTCAAGAATCTCCATGGCTTCTTTGAGGTAGGGTTCGAGTGCGCTGTATTGAATTGGCCAGCCGGGAAGGCCGTTGATCCCTTGGCCTTCGAAGTCGGAGCTGTCAAAAGGCCTGCAGCGACCTGACCAGTGGTTCGATGTCCCGCCAAAATAGCGTAGACGAGTAAACTTAGGCCATGCATCGTGGCCGATGGATTCACATTCATAAAAATCTTGTGATTGCTCCGAGTAGTCAGGCCCGCCAGCCTCGATAAGAATAACTCGACTCCCTGATTTTGCTAACTTTCTTGCCAAAGTGATTCCTGTAGGGCCAGTACCAACAATACAAACATCGTAATTTTTATCTATAGTTGTCTGCATATTAAAGTCAAAAAGCATACTAGATGACCCCTTCAGTTAGGGTTTTAGTAGGCAGAATCCAACCATCCACAGAGACGAAATGGCTATCAATAATGTCGAGTTTCTCCAGCCTAGGCCTAATGATTGTAATGGATGTCGTCTTGGAAGTTGGTTCTTCAGTAAGAGCCAATGGTGTGATAGCGGTCAGACAAAGCGAATTAACAAACATTCGTCGGGTTATAGGCTTATGCATGTTGTACGTCCTTATATTAATCATCTAAGAATAGCCCATAGATCTGCAGTGGCAAGTTCCGCGATGGGTTATATAGCTCAAGCTGTAAATGTGAGCTATGTCAGATATCAGACGGTAATTAGTAAAACTGAGTCACGCCTATTGTGTGTGCCCGAAGACAGTAAGCGCAGAGATGGCTACTATCGACGCAATTCATCTGAGAGTGGCTCGCCATGCTGAAAGTTAAACACCTTGTCTATATCCTGATTCTCATTGGCATCACAGCCTGTAAGTCGAGTCCTACGGCCGAAGAGGAACAAGGGTCATCCATAATTACCCCTTTAGTGGTAAATAGTGAGGTTACTACAGTCAGCGATGGAGCCCCCGAAGTGCAGGCAGCGCCGGTAATTAGCACGGCAGATACATCGGGCGATGGCCAGGATACAATCACCACATATGGCGTTCAGCATGGCGATTTCAGTTTATATCCTCGAGAAACAACGGGTTGGGACACAAGTGGTTGGTCAGTAATTACCCCTTCTGAAGATTCCCGGCTTATTTATGTCAGTTCCTCCTCTGGGGATGATGCGACTGCCGAGTATTATGCTCCGCGTGATATAGATAATATTGAAGATCCGGGAATCATCAAACCTTTTAAAACTATTGAGGCAGCCTATTTAAATACCCGGGAAGGTCACCCAGATTGGATTCTTCTTCTTCGCGGCGATGTATGGGAAGTACATAAGCATGTTCAGTTGAAAACGGGTCGTTCGGTCTCAGAACGTTCTGTCATTACATCTTATGGACTAAGTGATCAACGCCCAATGATAAGAAGCGACGCTGAAGAGACTTTTAGAATTTGGTCTGAAAAGACCTTTATTGCTATCAATGGCATAAGATTTTATGCCTACAAGCGAGATCCTGAGTCTGCTGATTTTCCTGGGTGGGGCCTGACCGGTGAGTCGATAGCAATTCGAATGTATTCCCCCAAGGAAACGGTTTCTGGGACTGTATTAATAGAAGGAAATGATTTTAACTATTTCAGTAAAGGTATCACCATAAATGGTGGCGGTGATGTTCTTGATATAGTGATTAGACGAAATACAATCCGGAATTCATACAGCGAAGAAAATCATTCTCAGGGTATTTATGCTTCTCACGCATCTGTTCTCCTAGAAGAGAATATCTTTGATCATAATGGTTGGTATCAAAAGCAGGTGGGCACTGGTAATGAAAAGGACGAGGGGCAGGGGAATATGTTCAACCATAACACCTACTTTTCAGACTCTTTCAACTCCAAATTTATTCGGAACATTTTTCTTCGATCGTCTAGTATCCAGAACAAGTGGACCTCAAATTCTGACCCTAATAGTAGCTCTGACTCGATAAAGTCTCATGATTTATGGATGGAAGATAATCTATATGTTGGTGGTGAGGTGGGCATTAGTGCTGGCGGTAATACAGATTATGACACCGGCCCACGATGGAAAAATATTACTATTATCAATAATGTAATGTTAGCAATTGGCCGTGATCAACCAACTAACAGGACTTTGGGGTGGAATATTGATGCAACAGACTGGGATGGAGGATTGATCTGTGGGAATTACCTGCTTCATAACGATAATCCTCTGGTTACCAATATCTCTGGAATTAGGCTATCCGGTCATAGTAATGACGTTACTATTGCCGAAAATACAATACATGGATTGATTGCATCGGCTCCAAGTTCAAAGACAGCCGCTATCAGTATTGATGGGGCGCCTAAGGCGAATATTCATATTTCAGGAAATAATATCCAGCTTGCCGATAGTAATATGCGTATCTTTGTGTCGGATCAGCAGGGCTCTATTGTGTATGATGGGAATAAATATCATTCTGATTTGGACAGTGCTGAGTGGTTCCGCTTGCTTGATACTAACTACGATATTGATGCCTGGCGTGCAATATCCGATGACATTAACTCTGCGGTCGGAAAAGATTCATTTCTGGAGCCGAGGAGAACCTTCGAAACTTACCTGTCATCTATCGGCTTGAGCCAATCAATAAATGAGTTTATGGAACAGGCTGTTATCCAGTCGAAAGGTAATTGGAATAAGGATTTTACCGCAGATTCGGTTTTAGCTTATATTCGAGAAGCTTATGGGGATGTTAGTTGCTCTAATTAAAGTATTAGGAGCTATTCCCTTTGAGCTATTAACCTTGAAGTCTTGAGAGAATCTAAAGATTATTTTCATGGGATAGGCATTTCAATTTTTAGCAGGCCCTTTTTTAGTTACTTAAGTATCTCAGATTTATCCGTTCTGTCCATTTAGTTTTGTTTTTAGGGTCATTTATAAAGTACGTAATAATAACGCACCAGTCCGCACCAATATAAAGCCTTTTCAGGGCTTCTACAGTATTTTCTGAGATTAGCTCATATAGAGAAGGGTTGATCGTTATTTCTAGTAATTTCTCCGCTAAATCTCTTGGGTCGCCCGCCGTAAACGACAAGCAATTATTCTGCGGATTTAGCCTTCCTTTGAAGGCGGGATGGTCTGATATGATTAATGGCGTACGTGATGCAAGAGCCTCAAAAATGGTATTTGGAAGGCCCTCCGGATATTCATGTTTTGATGGAACGACAATGAGATCATTGTCATTCATGGTGGACAGAACGGTGTCGGAGGGTATTGGGCCTAAGAAATTCACTTGTGACTCCACATAGCGCTCTTTGGCATAGTTTTGCCAGAATTTAAGGTCTCCTTGGCCTGCAATATTTAATATTGCCGTTGTTTTCGTCTCTTTTAGTATTCTGAGGGCGTCTATAACGGTATCCAGACCCTTGGCCTTAGATAAGACGCCAATATACATAATAGAGAGAGGGTGACCGTCCTTAGGGGCAGATTTTCCCTGGATAATCGGTTCTATGGGCGACCAGTCCCAGGACACAATATCTTTAGGGTGGATTCCAAGGTGTATTAGTGACTTCGATGCATTCAGGCTGTGGTTTGCTACGCAGGGTTTTGGGACTCTTTTTAGAATCTGCCTTAGCCTTAAATGTTGAAGCTTCGATTTTAAACTGTCATTGTCAAAAGTATCTGCAAAGCACGGTAGGGTAGTTATACGGTTTTTTGCGGCCCAGCTTAGTGTTTGGCGTTGTGGGGTTCTGCAAATCAGTAAGTCTGTTTTAAAAGACTTTAGCGTGTCATTGAGATTGATTTTGAACAGGCCATCTTTTTCTATTCCAATAGACCATAGGCTAGGTGTTAATTGCTCCTTATGCGGTCTGGGGCAAAAGGATAGTACTCTGACAGTGTGAGAAGTTGCTAAATCGGCAACAAATCTAACGCTTCTGAATTGATCTCGGTACGTCTCTTTCTTGCAGGCGAGCATGTTCCTATAGGCTGTTCCATAGTCCCCATGCTGAACAAATAAAATATCCATATTTTCCGTTACTCAGGGGTTAGGTGTGCTAAAACTTACAGGTAAATTATTTAGAAATAGGATATTAAATTCCCTGTGTCGAGTAACAACACGTCAATCATCATAGTCAACTATGGGACTCCAAAGCTCTGTGTAGATAGCTTGTCCTCGCTATATCTAGACCCGACGTCTCGTAACAGTATAGCCAAGACTATTGTTATTGATAATAAATCTAAGGATAACTCGGTCAGCTTGATCGCTAGCGCTATTAGTCAAAATAATTGGACAGACTCGGTGTCAATTGTGCCCAACAAGCTGAATAGCGGCTTCTCCGCTGGCAACAATGTTGGTATTTTATCGTCAAACAGCGAGTATGTGCTGCTTTTAAATAGTGACACCATAGTTTGGCCCGGGGCTGTTGAGCTATTGGTTAAGGTGCTAGACGAGAATCCTAAGTCTGGTATGGCCAGCCCCCGCCTGGAATGGCCTGATGGCACCCCGCAAGAAAGCTGTTTTAGGTTTCATCGACCGATTAATGAGTTGATCCGGTCAGCGGCAAGCGGGCCAATTACCAAACTGTTTAAGCGCTATGAGGTGCCTTTAAGTGTCTCAGATAAAACGTCTTCACCAGAATGGACCAGTTTTGCGTGCGTGCTTATCCGGCGTAAGGTTTTTGAAGATATAGGTCTTCTAGACGAAGAGTTCTTTATGTACTTTGAAGATGTGGATTTCTGTAAGCGGGCCGATATAGCAGGCTGGAAGATTATTCACAACCCAGATGCCCATGTTGTGCATTTACGTGGTGGCAGTTCTCCGGTTAAAAGCCAGGCCGCTAAGAAGAAGCGCTTGCCGCGCTATTTTTATGAGTCTCGGACACGTTATTATTTTAAGCACTTCGGACGCTCCGGCCTGTTCGCGGCGAATATGTTTTGGCATCTAGGCTGGCTGGTGGCAATGGGCCGAAAGCTTACGAGTAGGGCTTATCAGCCCAATATCTGTGAAAAGCAATGGTGTGATATTTGGACCAACTTCACTAACCCAGCAGCTCCCTACATTCATCCGGATAACTATTCATGAGCAAACTAGGCCGTATACCTGATTTTATTATTATCGGCGCTATGAAGAGTGCCACCAGTACACTGCACAAACAACTGAGTGCCCAGCGAGGCATATTTATGTCGACGCCGAAAGAGCCCAACTTCTTCAGTGATGACCCAATTTATAAAAGAGGTCTAGATTGGTATAGGGGGCTTTTCAGAAAGGCTGAGGCCGGTGCTATCTGTGGTGAGTCGAGTACTCATTACACCAAGCTTCCTGATTATCCTCATACTATTCAGCGGTTAAAAAAGGCTATTCCAAGCCCAAAGCTGATCTATGTGATGCGTCATCCAGTAGATCGGCTTATTTCTCACTATATGCATCAATGGTCGGAGGGGGTTATTACCTGTGATATCAACCAAGCGATTGATCACTATCCTGAGCTGATTAACTACAGTTGCTATAGTAAACAGCTGGCGCCCTTTATAGATGCTTTTGGTAAAGAGGCTTTGTTGCCAGTATTTTTCGGTGATTTAAAATCGTTTCCTCAAGTTTCTCTGGAAGCCATAGGTGCCTTTATTGGCGTTGAGGATCCTGCGAGCCTTCGTTGGGGCTGGCAAAATTCTCAAGATAATGTCTCGAAAAACCGCATTAGGCGCTTTTATGGTTCTGGGCTGATTCTTAATTCAAAGCCAATGGAGTGGATGAGAAGGGCTTTTGTCCCCAAGGCTCTGAGGAATTATATAAAAGGTTATTTGACCATGGGGCAGAGGCCGAGTCTTTCTGACCAGCAGTTGGCTAAGGTCACTGAAATCTTTGATGAGGATCTTAAGTTGTTGAATAATTGGTTTGGTATAGAGCTTACCTGCCTAGACTTTAGCGATTTTTCGCAGATAGGACGATAACCATGCACCCGTTATTACTTTCATCTCTCAGTATTAAGGCCTCAGTCTCAATGGGACCCCCTGTAATCGTCGTAGGGCTCCCGCGCAGTGGAACCTCTTTTGTCTCGGATATTCTCAGTCAGATACCAGGTTTATATGTTTTTGATGATCTATATCTGTTCCGTGAGGCTAAGGCTATAGGTGCAGATGATGGGTACTTGAGTGCAAGTCAGCTAGATAAATTACTGTTCTTTTTAGGCTGGCAAATTAGAGCAAGGATAAAACATGGCACATTTTCTGTACCTGATATGACGATGGACGATGTTGATTTGATGATGGCTGCTCTTCACGAGCTTTATGAATCAGAGCGAGTTACTTGGTTTGGGCTGTTAGAAGAGTGGATGATGCGGCTAGCAGTTAATCAGGGCGCGACTCGCTGGGGTTATAAAGCCCCCCAAGATTTTCTCAATACGGCAATGCTGGCGGGGATTTTTCCGGGAGTGAAGTTTCTCTTTGTACAGCGGGATCCGCGCGACATGATGAGGTCTCTAAAATATGTTCACAGTATGGATGGTAATCCGCGACAGTATCACCCGGTCGCTTACTCATTGTACTGGAAGGCATGTGCTACCAAAATTAAGGAATTACGAGCTCAGGGCAGCGCCCCATTAGTTCTTCACTTTGAGGACCTTGTGAGATCGCCGTCTGATACCGCAGTGGAAGTTGCCCGATACTTGGATCTAGTGGCTCCCGATAAAATGTTAGAAAAGGAGAAAAATTCATCCTTTAATAATAAAAGGAAGCAGAATCTAACTTCTACAGAGATTTGGATCATTGAGAATATTATCGGTAGTGATCTCCAGCTGTTCGGGTTTTCAGCTCGAGGGGATAAACCCTCCTTACTCGGAGTTGCTGAGGTTGTAAGGGTAAGCGTAGTATTTTTGGCCTATCAATTCAGTCGGATCATCAAAAAGAAGTCGGCCCTGGTGTCGATAAAGTCATTTGCTTGCTCTGTCTTGGAAAAGAAGAGGTGCTAACCTTAGTCGTTGTTACTTGTTGGCGCAGATCAATCCGTCCTGATTTGGGAAATAGGCTATATTTATAGCTGTAACTCGTTATGTGAACCAGTTGGCTAAATGAAGTTAAAGTCCGTCTCAGTTCTTCTTTGATGTTCCCTTGGTAGGAAGTGTTAAGTAAGCTTAATTTCTATTTGCTAGTTTTAGCCTGAAAAAGGATTTCGATAGCTACTTATTGAGAATATATGGACGATTCTTACCTACTTATTTCACCTTGCCGCAATGAAGCGGATTTTATGGCTGAGACGCTGGAAAGCGTTGTTTGTCAGTCGCTGCCTCCTGCCAAATGGATTATTGTCGACGATGGTTCTACTGATGCCACGCCTGAGATTCTTCGTCAATATTCCAAAAAATACGACTTTATTCAAATCGTTACTCGCGGTAATCGCGGTCACCGCAGTGTTGGGCCTGGTGTCATCGAGGCTTTTTATGCAGGTTTAGAGATGGTCGATCTCAGAGACTATCAGTACCTGTGCAAGCTGGATTTGGACCTGGTTATGCCACCCCGTTATTTTGAGAAGATGATTGAGCGGATGGATGATAATCTTCGCCTTGGCACCTGTAGTGGTAAGGCTTACTTCAGAGTTAAAAATTCAGGCATGCTGGCTCCTGAAGAATGTAGTGATGAGTCATCAATAGGTGCCGCAAAGTTTTATCGGGTTAGTTGTTTTCAGCAAATCGGAGGTTTTGTGCGTCAGGTGATGTGGGATGGCATCGATAGCCATAGATGTCGATTACTTGGTTGGATATCCTTTAGCTGGGACGAAGAGGAGGTGCGCTTTATTCATCTGAGGCCTATGGGATCAAGCGAGAAGGGTGTTTTGACTGGCCGGATGCGCCATGGTTTCGGTCAGTATTACATGGGTACTCGATTGGTTTATATTTTGGCTTCCACTTTGTATAGACTAAATAAAAGGCCATATATTACTGGGGCCTTGGCGATGTTCTGGGGATATGCGAAAAGTGCCTTCACGAGAGTTGAGCGTCTTGATGACCCTGAAATGATTCGACTGATGAATCGATATCAGTGGCAATGTCTCTTAAAGGGCAAGAAAAAGGCCACTGCGATGCTCAATGAAGAGCGCGCAGTATTTTGGCAGCCGGATAAAAAAGGCTACGACATTCCCTATAGAGGGAGTTAACGCGGAAGACGTTATGGACAGTATCAAAAGGAACTTGCTAGAAATAATCACTGATAAATCTGCTGTAATTGGGATTTTCGGTTTGGGATATGTTGGTCTTCCATTGGCGATAAGATTTGTCGATGCTGGCTTCTCAGTGATTGGATTTGATATAGACAAAGTAAAAATTACCGCTATTGAAAGTGGGAAGTCCTATTTCAAACATATAGGTGACCACAAGATTACATCGGCAATCTCTTCAGGCTTATCTGTTACCACAGACTTTGCAAAGGTCGGTGAGGCTGATGCTTTAATCATCTGTGTTCCAACACCTCTTAACAAGAGTCGTGAGCCTGATCTCAGCTTTGTGACCTCTACTGTTGAACTGATGCTGCCCTACATCCGAGCGGGGCAAGTTGTGTCACTTGAAAGTACAACTTACCCTGGAACTACCGAGGAAGAATTGTTGCCGAGGCTTGAGTCTCGGGGGCTTGACGTTGGTAATGATATCTTTTTAGTTTATTCCCCTGAGCGCGAGGACCCGGGCAATCAAAGTTTTGAGACCAAAACCATCCCTAAGATTTGTGGAGGTCATACGGAAAGTTGTGGGGAGGTGGGCGAAGCCCTCTATGCGGCAGCGATTGATCGTGTGGTGATGGTTAGTTCAACTAAGGTTGCTGAATTAACCAAATTGTTAGAAAACATTCATCGGGCAGTGAATATTGGCTTGGTAAATGAGATGAAAATTGTTGCGGACCGCATGGGGATAGATATTCATGAGGTGATAAGCGCAGCCGCAACTAAGCCATTTGGCTTTACAGCCTACTATCCTGGGCCCGGGTTGGGTGGGCATTGCATTCCGATTGACCCCTTTTACCTGACTTGGAAAGCTAGAGAGTATGGCTTAAATACACGCTTTATTGAGCTTGCTGGTGAAGTTAATACTGCAATGCCTCAGTGGGTAATATCCAAGTTAACCGATGCGTTGAATGACCAGTCTTTGCCTGTTAAGGGCAGTAAAATCTTGGTGTTGGGTATCGCTTACAAAAAGAATATTGACGATATGCGCGAATCACCTTCCGTAGAATTGATGCAACTTCTGTCGGATAAAGGCGCGATTGTTAACTATGCAGATCCCTTCGTGCCGGTCTTCCCGTCGATGAGAAAATACCACTTTGAATTGCATTCTGTAGAGCTTACTGAGTCAGTGATTGAGTCCTACGACTGCATTTTATTGGCAACTAATCATGATTGCTTTGATTATCCGATGATTAAAAAGCACGCCCGGTTAATTGTCGATACACGAGGCTGTTTCGATCAGGCAGACCACATAATTAGAGCTTGAGTTGATAGTGAAAAAACAGTGGCGAAACAATAAGGAGAATAGAAATGGATTTCATGGAGTTTGTAGAGGATTACTACCAGCAATATATTCGCGTGCTGAACTCATTCGATAAGTCATCGCTAGAGCCGGTGTTGGATACTTTTCTCGATGTCAGAGACAAAGGCGGCACCCTCTGGGTCGCTGGCAATGGCGGCAGTGCGGCGATTGGTGATCACACTGTCTGCGATGTGACCAAAGGTACCCATACAGAGGGTCAGCCGAC
>Ga0206127_1003320_pt1 | contig 15010 bp, 9 predicted proteins | sample Helgoland_Spring_6_FD_148646 | JGI IMG/M metagenome (GOLD analysis project Ga0206127, IMG submission 148646) | Pelagic subsurface seawater microbial communities from Kabeltonne, Helgoland, North Sea - Helgoland_Spring_Bloom_20160419_1 | ecosystem: Environmental > Aquatic > Marine > Epipelagic ...
CGACGAATAATTTGGTTTCTAAAGTAACTTTTTGGTACTTTCTTTTCTGCCAGTGTTCATTTTGATTTTTCATAAGTGACTATCATTAATTGATGAATTTTTAGTCAACCTATTTCAGGAAAGTACACCAATAACAAATTAATCATCCCATTTGAATATGATAAAATATACTTTTTTAATGATTCATTGATTTATGTTAAAAACCGAACTAAATATTCACACGAGTACAATTGTGGTGTTTTAAGTAAAAATAACAGTGAAATTCTTCCATTAAACTTCAGCAAAATTTATCTAAAAGACGAAAAGTTATTTGTAGAAAAACGAAAAGATAGTCTGATTTCAAAAACACGTTTTACAAACACGAGAAGTATTAAAAAAACTTATGGTATATATAATTTAAACGGCAACCCAATATTGGAACCTATTTACGATTGGTTTAAAAAAATCGGTTCGGATACTTTACGAGTAAGGAAAGGACAATATTATGCTATGGTTAAAAGCAATGGGGAATTTCTAACTAATTTAAAATATACCGCATTTGGAGATTTTCATAATAATAGAGCAGCTGTTAGAATAGATAGCTCATATGGATTTATCGATAAAAGTGGGTATGAAGTTATAAAACCTGAATTCTACTCGGTTAGCAAATATTATAACAAAATAACTGTATTCAGAAAACATAATGGTCAAGTAGGTTTTATGGACATTAACGGTAAAATATTTTTTGAATCCGACTATGAAATTTTACGTTATCCTCATTTAGAATGTGCAGCTGTAAGAAAAAATAAAAAATGGGGACTGATTGATTTAAAAGGAAACACTCTAGTTACATTTATGCATAATGATTATATAAGAGAGTTTGAAGGAATAATTGCATTTAAGAAAAATAATAAATGGGCAATATTTGACCAAAAAGGCAATCAATTGACAGCGTATAAGTTTGACTCCTTATTTGTGTTTGGAAGTAAAGAATCACCATCTAGTTCATTTTGGAAATTAAAGGAAAATGGGTTTAAAGAATCTCTTGGATTGATTGAGGAATCAAATATGTATGCTATTATCAATGACAAAGGAGAATATATTGTTCCATTGAACGAATCTAAAAATCAAGTTTTTGAATCATTGGAAAAACTAAAAATACGTTAGCTAACAACGTGTATATCTCATTGCTAATCAGTTTCTTAAACCGAAGTTAAGACATGTTTGGAAAGTCGCCAAATTTTTAAATTTGACGATTTCCAAAAATAAGATAAATAGTAAAATTTAAAAATCTGGCTTGTGGCTCAACCGAAAATAATCGTTAATTTGCAAGCAACGGGTTCTGTCGCATTAATCTGGCGATATTTTAAATATGTTTAGTTTTGGTTTTAAAATTAGTTACATGTATAAACATCATCGATATCCTAAAATTATTATTCAACAAGCTGTATACTTTAAACTTCGGTTCACTTTAAGTTATAGAGATATTGAAGAATTGATGTTGATAAGAGGTGTAAAAGTAGATCATTCTACTATTCAAAGATGGGTATTCAAATTCTCTAAAGAAATTGAAAATAATATGAACTCTAGAAAAAGGCAAGTAAGTAACAGTTGGAGGTTAGATGAAACGTACATAAAAGTAGCTGGTAAAGATAGATATTTGTATAGAGCTGTTGACAAACAAGGAAAGACTATAGATTTTCTATTAACTAAAAAAAGAATGAAAGGTTCTGCTCAAAAGTTTTTGAATAAGGCGATTAGAAATAATGGGAAACCTAGAATTATTAACATTGATAAAAGCGGAGCTAATTCAGCTGGAATAAGAACTTGGAACAAAAGAAGTTTAGCTGCCAAGAGAATTAAGATTAGACGAGTAAAATACTTAAATAATATAGTTGAGCAAGATCATCGAAGTATAAAAAAAAGAATTTCAATTACCACGGAGTTTAAAGAATTTGAATCAGCACAAAGAACCTTAGCAGGAATAGAAGTTGTACATATGATTAGAAAAGGACAAATCATAAATCCTAAGAATACTACATTCAAAACTTTTTCTTCTTTAGCTTCTTAAAAGTTAATTTTGAACAGAAAATATTAGACCCCAAACTTATTAATGCGACAGAACCAGTTCTGAAAATATTAAATAAAACAATTCACATTGATGCAAAAGACAAAGAAACTTTAATACTTATTCAAAAACTAAAAGCCTATATTTACCTAAAAAACAAAGAGTATGAGGAAGCAAAGCTTTTATTATTAAAAGCTATAAAGAATTAAGGATTAGAATAGAAATCATCTAGAAAACAAACCTCATTGTTGTACCTATGTTGTATCTGCAAAACTAAAAAAGGCTTCACATTTCTGTGAAGCCTTGCTGTTACTAGTAGCGGGAACTGGACTCGAACCAGTGACCTTCGGGTTATGAGTTTTGTTTTAAGTATTTTTTTGATTAAGTTAACTTCTTTTTAATAAGCAACTCTTCAATTTCTTCGAGTTTTTTTCCTTTTGTTTCTGGAATTAACTTCCAAACAAAAACTATAATGACGATGATAAAAATGGAGAAAATAAAATAGGGCAATGCGTAATTCCATGTACCTCCATTTACCTGTAATTGGTTTACATCGCTTTCAACTAACATTGGAAATGTTTGTGAGACAAAATAATTTGCCAACCATTGAGCCGCCACTGCAATAGACATAGCAATACTCCTGATTCTGTTTGGAAACATTTCTGATAAAATTACCCAAACGACTGGTCCCATAGACATTGCAAAAGATCCTATAAAAGTTAAAATTCCTATTAAACAAATAATACCTTCAGAACTTGAAATTGTGGGCAAGCCTAAAGAATTTACTCCTGAATAATCACTAAAATATAAAGTGAATCCCATCATTAAAAACCCTATAAGCATTCCAAAACCACCTATTATTAATAGCGGTTTTCTTCCTAGTTTATCAACAGTAAACATAGCTATAAAGGTAAATATCAAGTTAACTGTAGCTAACAAGATTTGCTGAAGTAAGACATCATCTTTACCAAAACCTAATGCTTGTTCAAAAATATCTGCGCCATAATATAAAACGGCATTTATCCCAGTAAACTGTTGTAAAGCTGATAGCACAGTACCTAAAATTATTATAGGTAATAATGATTTAGAAAATATTGACACTTTTTCTTCTTTATCAATATTATTAATTGACTTTTTAATATCAACAAATTCTTTATTAGCTATTTCTTCTCCATGAATCCTTGTTAAAATTTGTTTAGCCTCATCTTCTTTTCCTTTTAGCATTAACCAACGTGGACTTTTAGGTACAAAAAAAAGTAGTATTAAAAATAGAAATGATGGTACTAATTCTGACCAAAACATATACCTCCATCCAAAAGAAATGTTTTCTACTTCTGTTAAATCGTTACCTATAAAATAGGTAGCCAAAAACACAACAAAAAAACCTATTACAATAGCTAGTTGATAAAATGTAACCAAGTTTCCTCTTTTTTTTGCTGGAGCAATTTCGGCAATATACATTGGTGCATTCATAGAAGCAATTCCTATAGCAATACCTCCAATGATTCTAAAAATTACTAGCAATGTTATAGACTCAGGCAACATACTAGGTAAACCAGACCCCCAAGCAGAAATAGCAAAAAATATCGCTGAAATAATAAGTGAAGATTTTCTTCCTATAGCTTTACTTAAAACTCCAGAAAAAAGAGCCCCAACAAGAGCTCCTATTAATGCACTACTAACTATAAATCCCTTTAAAGCTCCCGTTAATTCAAAATATTTGGAAAAAAAGAACTGTGTACCATTTATAACTCCTGTATCATAGCCAAACAGTAAACCACCTAAAGTGATTACTATAGCGATAAAATAGATATTTATTTTTTTATTAGACTGATTTTTCATGACTAAAAATTTTTTCTAATAAATAATTGTTCGCATTGCATGACTAGGAATGGTAAGTTCAATTTGACTACCTTCAATAATTAATTTGAACGCTATAAGGTTATCAGTTTTGTTCATTATGACAGTTACCAATTGCCCATCTGGATTTTGAAATGATGTGCTTTCTAAAGTACTTCTACTAGCTGTTGTACTAATACGCTTAGCATTAGGTTTTATGAATTTTGAAAAATGACCAATATAATAATAAGTAGGAGTATAGATAAGCTCATTCTTTTTTGTATCTGCATGAATTGGTGCAAAGCAAAAATTCTGAACATGATTTGGCCCTCCATTTTCATTCAATAAAATATTCCAATCTGTCCAACCAACAACACCGCTATTAAAGTCGTTGATCATTGAATTACCATAGCGTTCTGCATTAGACCATCTTTCGTATTGAGTTGGATCAAATTTTTCTTGGCAGCCTTCTGTAAACAATAAATTTTTTGTTGGAAAAGATTCTTTGATGTTTTTTAAATTGTCATATTTAGGATCACCTCCTGTCCAAGTTTCATACCAATGAAACCCAATTCCCCAAGCATATTTGGCAGCTTCAGGATCTTCAAAAATAGTATTAGCTCTATGAGATATTAAATCTCTATTATGATCCCAAACTACTACATTTTTATCACTCATTCCTGCCTTTTCTAATGTTGGTCCTAAAAAATTCTTTAAAAAATCGCGTTCTTCTTCAGCGGTATAAATACAAGATTCCCATCTTTGAACTGCCATAGGTTCATTTTGAATGGTTAAACCCCATACAGGAAGTCCTTCAGCTTCATAAGCTTCTATGAATTTTACATAGTAATTTGCCCAAGCTTGATTATATTCTGGCAATAACTTTCCGCCTCTTAGCATATTATTATTGGTTTTCATAAATGCAGGAGGGCTCCAAGGGCTTGCATAAAATACCAAATCGTCATTAATTAGTGCTTGTGCCCTTTTAATCATTGGTATACGTTTTTCTTTGTCTTTTTCTATGGAGAATGTTTTTAACTCTTTGTCTCCATCTTCTATATAAGTATGGCTACCCAATCCAAAGTCGCTACTATGGATACTTGTTCTTATGATATTGTAGTTAATACCTTCTTCAGAATAATATGCTTTAAGTAATTCTTCTTGCTTATCAGCACTCAATTTCGAAAATACTTCTGAGGATGCGTCAGTTATAGCTCCGCCAATACCTAAATAATTTTGAAATTGTTTTTTTGGATTTACAAAAACGGCTACCTCTGTTTCAAGTGGTTGAATGGCTTTTGTAAATACTTTTTCAATATCTAAAGACAATCTTTTTTCTGTATTTTCTGCTGTAGTATAGATAGTTGCTTTTTGGTAACTTAAATTAACAGTAGTTTTTACATCGGCTTTAGAATTATAATTTGTTTTGTTTGAATCACTAGAGTCTTTGCAAGAAGTAAAAGCGATTGCAAAAAAAATTGCATAACAATATTTTCTAATCATTTTAATAGTTTTTAATTATCCCAAACAAAAGTAGCTGCTGCACCTGTTGGTAGTGTTGCTGTAATTGGCTCTGACGTTACATCAATGTTTATAGAATTTTCAGCTCCAGAATCATTTAATACGATAACAACAATTTTTCCGCTTGGAGTTTTGAAAGCAACATTAGGAAAACTTGAAGATGTACTTGACTGAATTCTAGTAGAACCAGCTGGCACAAACTTTGAAGCGTGACCAATAATATAATATCCTACATTTCTTGTAACTGAATTTCCATTAATAGTTAAACCTCCTAAGCATTGAGTACATCCACCAGGAGTATGCGGTTCTAGTTGAGGGTTTGATGTAAGATTCCAATGTATTACATTTTTACACCAATTTCTAGAAGCCCCAATAACTATATTCTTCATATGCCACGCTAAATCTCCTCCAAAATCTCCTGTAGAACTTACCCATTGCTCAGTAAAATATAAGTTTTTATCTGGGTGAGCGTTATGTACTTGACTTAAATTATTTATGGAACCTGCATAGAGATGAAAAGCTGAACCATCAATATATTGATTGGCTTCAGAATCATTAAAAATACTAATTGGGTAGTTAACATTATCAGCATTATGATCCCAAACAATAATTTTAGTATCAATATTTGCTGAAGTAAAAGCTGGCCCTAAATTGTTTTTCACAAAATTTGCCATCTCATTTGCCTCCATACGCATACTAGGGTTATTACTATCATGATGAGGCTCGTTTTGTACAGACAAAGCATCAATTGTAATTCCTTCAGCTTCATAAACCTGAACATACTTTACTAAGTAATTAGCATAAACCGAATAGTATTCTGGTTTTAAGTTACCACCAATAGTGCTGTTACTCGTTTTCATCCAAGATGGCGCAGACCAAGGTGAACCCAAAATTTTAATATCGGGATTAATAGCTAATATTTCTTTTAAAATAGGAATAAGGTTTTCTTGATCCTTTGCGATAGAAAAATGATCTAAATTTAGATCTTCTGTTTGTCCTGCAGGTAGATCATCATATGAAAATGGTTCTGCATCTAAATCAGAAGCCGCAACACTTACTCTTAAATAGCTTATACCGATGCCATTTGATCCAAAAAGTTCGTTTAATAAATCCGCTCTTTGACTACTTCCCATACTATTTAAATGTAAAGCACTACCTCCTGTTAAAGCAAAACCAAACCCATCCATTTCTTGATAAGTGGTTTGATCTGAAACTGTAATTGTAGCATTACTATTGTTTGTCATCACAGAAATCCCATCTGTGGTTAAATCTAATAAACTAGACTGATTAGGTGTAGTGAGGTAAAAACCTACACTAGATGTAAGATCTGTCTTATTGACAGTAATTATTTTAGAAGTTTCATCTGAATTTCCTTTACCATCAAATGCTGTTAGTGTTACTGTGTAATCTCCTCCTTGGTCAAAGATATGTAAAGGATTATTTAAAGTAGAGGTTTTATTATTTCCAAAATCCCATTTAAAACTAACCGCATTTGTAGAGGTATTTGAAAATTTTATTTCTCCTGTACCATCTGAAATAACAGTATATGTAAAACCAGCTTCTGGAAGTATTACTACATCTTCATTATTGCTGCCACAGCTTTGTAGTATAAATATTATAGAAAAGAACAGTAATACTTTTACTATAAAATAATTTATTTTTTTCATTTTTTTATTGAGGTTATACTTATAAGTTAGTTAATCATTTTCTTAAAATTGTTTTAAGTTTAAGCTCATATTTAATCATAAATTATATATGAGCTTGAAACCCAATCAATTCAAATATTACATTCTAATTAGAAACTCTCATTTCTACATTATCTACTGAAACTCCATCTCTTAAATCTTCACCTCCACACTTAATAACCAAGTAGATGGTTTCTGTAGCTGTGGCAACGAACTTCCCTTGTTCACCATTAAAATCACATCCTCCAACAGTCAATAACCAATTAAATGGTTCAGTACCGCATCCTCCCCAAGTGCTAAATTTAGCTTTAGCTCCTCCTGCAGAATAATCAGATCCATCAACAGGTATTGTAGGTGAAGCAAAAACTTCAAACCAAGTATTTTGAACCCCTGAAGTAGAACTCACTAACATATCTATTTTATAAATATTTCCTTCAATTACATCTATTGCTTGATATATAGCTTTTTGATTCCAATTACCTCCTTCTATTGTTGCTTTCCCATCAGCAAATGCCCACTCTATACCTGAAGCACTTATATTTAGTACAGTCCATTCTGCAATGTTATCTGCATTATTAAACTTTCCTCCTCTAACAATATTTCCTGCTATTGGATCTGAAGCTTCTACCACTAATGTTTTAGTAACTATATCTGCTTCACCACCAATTCCAGTAACTTTATGTTGCACATTATACGTTCCTGCATCTGGAATAAAGACTTCATTTGCACCTCCAATACTCGTACCATCACTATCTGTTATATTCCAAGAAGATCCTATATATTTTTGGTTATCTGCTGTAAACAAATAGGTATTATTGTTACTGTCAGTAACTTTAGAAATTGTAAAGCTAGCGTCTAAATCTCCAGCTATAAGCCCATTACCTTCTCCTAATTCATCTGGCTGACATGATATAAAAATTGATAACAAAAACATTGTAATTATCCTTGCTATATCTTTGATTGATTTTATATTTGGTTTCATAAAATTTTATTTTAAGAATTAATAATTAGGGTTTTGAACCAATTTTGTGTTTTCTAATTCAGCTAATGGAATAGGCAATATTTCATTTTTACCAGCTATAAAACCACTACTTCCTAATACTGTTGTGGCTCTACCTGTTCTAACTAAATCATACCATCTATGTCCTTCACCTGCTAATTCTAAGCGTCTTTCATTTAAAATGGCGTCTATTGATACTGGGATTGATGGCAACCCAACTCTAGCTCTAACAGCATCAAGTAATGCTTGTGCTCTAGCTCCTGAACCTCCTAAAGCTTCTGCTTCCATTAAGTATGTATCTGCTAGACGAACCATATAAGTATGTTGTTTATAATTTAGTACGTCAACACCTCCTCCTGTTGAAACATCTGACTTTAAAGGCATAAACTTTTTTAAATAATACCCTGTATACTGATAGCTTTCTTCAAGTTGTGCATCACCTGAATTAACGTAGGTTTGTAAGTTTTCGATAGTATCATCTAATCTAGGGTCACCAAGCATAGCATCATATAAGTTTTGTGTTATGATATTGAAACCCCAACCTGATGCATAATCTGGTGCTGCCCCTGAATTTCTTACATATCCTCTTGGTCCTACCATAACGTTTAAACTATTCCCTTCATCACTTCCTGAACCCCAATTACCCCAACTTGCATTACTTTTATCAGTATGCGCAATTTCAAGAATAGACTCACTATGGTAAGTATTGCTAATTACCCATAAATCGGAATAGTTGTTTAGTAATTTATATCCAAAAGAACTTGTTGTTCCAGGAACTCCATTTATTTCGGCAAACTGTGCAGTAGCTTCTGCATTTTTATTTTGATACAAATACACCTTACCAAGTATTGCCTTTGCAGCACCTTTTGTTAACCTACCAGCTTCATTTGCTAAATCCAATGTCATTGGTAAATCTGGAATGGCCTCTAACAAATCTGTTTCTATTTGTGCGTAAACATCATTAGGATCTGCCTGAACAACGTCGAAGAATTCATCAGTTCCAAGAGGATTGGTTATAAGCGGGATATTTCTAAATAATCTTACCAATTCAAAATAATAAATAGCTCTTAATGTTTTTGTTTCAGCTGCAAACCTTCTTCTAGTAGCTTCATCCATATCTACATCAGGTAGTTTTAAGAGTAAAGTGTTAGCTCTAAAAATACCTTGATAAAAATCGTTCCAATAACTTGTTGCTATGGTTGATTCACTAATAGTATAGTCATTAAATACTTGCAATTGAGATCCATCAGAAGAACTTCCTCCTCCTGCAAAATGATCGTCAGAACCAGAATTTAATAAAGCAATCATATTTTCAAACCCTTTAGACTGTTTACCTAACACATCATATACGGCTACCAAACCTGCATAGGCCTCAGCTTCATTTTTGTAATAGTTATCTTCTAAAGATGTTCCTTTAGGATCTACTTCTAAAAAATCTTCATTACAGGATACAATACATATAAGTAATAAAAGTATACTACTTAAATTTTTAATTTTTATAATTCTCATATTTCTTATGTTTTATTAAAATTGTAAATTAATTCCTAATTGATTAGTTCTTGCTTGTGGATAATAACCACGATCAATACCTAAAATCCCACCACCTATTTCAGGATCATAACCACTATACTTAGTGAATGTAAAAAGGTTTTCTGCAGTAAAGTAAATTCTTAATTTATCTATACCATATTTGCTTAATACATCATTAGGAAGTGTATAACCTAGTTGAAGTGTTTTTATTCTAAAATAATCTCCATCCTCTAAGTAAAAATCTGAAGGGTTAGAAAAGTTATTGTTTGTATCATTGGTAGTTAATCTTGGAAAGGTATTGGATGTTCCTTCACCTACCCATCTGCCTAATGCTGATGTTTGGTAATTAGCATTTACTATATCCAATCTTCTAAGTCCTTGGAAAATTTTATTTCCAGCAGCACCTTGTCCAAAAATTAACATATCAAAATTCTTATAATCTAAATTAAGCGTAAAACCAAATGTGAACTTTGGAATAGAGCTCCCTAAGAAATCTCTGTCATCAGAATCTATATCTCCATCATTATCAATATCAACCCATTTAAAATCACCAGGTTTTGCATTGGGTTGAATAATAGCTCCATTTACATTTACATAATTGTCAATTTCGGCTTGATTTTGGAATATTCCATTAGTTTTAAAACCGTAAAAAGAGTTTACAGGTTGCCCCACTTGAGTTCTAGTAATTGGGAAAGTACTATTTTGTATACCTGCTCCTCCAGATAAAAAATCTACACCATTTCCTAAAAATGTTACTTCATTTTCTAGATAAGAAATATTACCGTTTATGGATAGGTTTATATTTTTGATTTTTGTATTATATCCTAATTCTAAATCAATACCTGTATTTTGCATATCTGCGACATTTCCTGTAGGACTACCTATAGCACCTACATATCCAGGAATAGTAACTGCTTGTAAAATACCTGTAGTTTCTTTTTTATACCAATCAAAAGCAACCGAAACACTGTTAAATAGTCTTGCGTCAAAACCGATATTCAATTGGCTTGTTTCTTCCCATTTTAAATCTGGATTAGATGGTGCATTTGGACTATTACCAATGACAACAGAACCTGAAGTTCCTATGGTATAATTTCTTCCATCCCCAATAGTAGATAGATATTGAAAATCTCCGATATTATCACTACCAGTAATACCAAAACCACCTCTAATTTTTAATTGATTTATGATTTCATTTTCTTTCCAAAAACCTTCTTTTGATGGCACCCAACCTGCAGAAAATGAAGGGAAAAATCCGTATTTATTATTATTCCCAAAACGTGAAGAACCATCTCTTCTTATAATTGCGGTAAATAAATATTTTTCATCATAATCGTATGTCAATCTAGAAAATAATGACGTTACTCTGTGCTCTACACCAGCCCAAGCTCTTGAATCTATTTGATCTGTTGGTATATTAAAGTTGAAAGAGGCATCATTATAATTATCAACTGGTATGTTAAAATAGGTAACATAATTACCAGTTGTAATACCATCTACATAAACTCCTTGACCAAGAAGAACACTAAAATTATGATTTTTTATTTCTTTAGAATAAGAGATGGTATTTTCCAAATTCCATCCAAAACCTTTATTGGTTCCTCTAGAAATATTATTTTGGTTGGTTATAGTAGCAGCATTTAAATAAGAAACCGGAGTGAAACTTTCATATCCCCAGTAAGATACTTTACCACCAGCAGTACTTCTTAATTTAAGTCCTTCTATAAATTCTAATTCTAGATACGCATTACCAACAAAATTATCTGACCAACCAAAATTACCTAAACGTGTTTGTTGATATGCTAATGGATTTGCCATTTCCTGAGCCACAAGTGTAGATATACCATATGGATTTCGATTACTATCTCTAATAATCCCTGTATTAGTATATGGTGCTTGGTTAGTTAATATTGGGTCAGTTTCTACAATAGGTGTAATAGGATCTAAGTTTATAGCAGAAGATAATGGCCCTCCAAATTCACTATTTGTATTTCCTATACCAATATTTTTCTCATTTGAATACGCCAAAGTTTGTCCAAAAGTTATTTTATCAGAGATTTTATGTGTGGAATTTATTCTGATGTTCTTTCTTATGTAAGAAGAAATATCACTCATTACAATACCTTCATGGTCTAGAAGACCTAAAGAAACATAATATTTAGATACATCATTACCACCGTTAAGACTTAATTCATGACTTTTTCTTAGCGCGCTATTATTAAAAATAACCTCTTGCCAATCCGTACCATTTCCTAAAGATTGTGGACTTGGAAAAACAATACTTCCTCCTCCATTAACCGATTTTTCATTTAATAGAGTAGCATACTGTGTAGCATTTAATAAATCTAGTTTTCTTGCAGCGGAAGACATTCCAGTGTAACCATTATAATTTACGGATAGCTTTCCTAATTTTCCTTTTTTAGTGGTGATAAGTATAACCCCTGCTGCTGCCCTTGCTCCATATATAGCTTGAGAAGCTGCATCCTTCAATACTTCTACTGAAGCAATATCAGATTGATTTAAAAAACCAATACCTCCAGAGTCAATTACAACTCCATCAACAACCCATAAAGGCTCATTATTCCCTAATGTAGTGATTCCCCTAACTCGTACTGTAGATGACGATCCTGGTTGACCAGAGTTTGCAGCTATTGTAATACCAGATACTCTACCTTGCAAGGTTTGTTCAACTCTAGTAATTGGCAAATCTTCTAATTCACTTTGTTTAACACCAGAAATAGCACCAGTTACAACGCTTTTTTTCTGAGTCCCATACCCAATTACAACAATTTCATCTAATTGCGCAGAATCTTCTTTTAAAGTTACAATTAGTTTTGAATCATTAATTATTGTAATATTTTTTTTAGCATAGCCAAGGAAGCTAAATGATAATACATCACCAATATTAACATTTTTAATTACAAAATTTCCATCAAAGTCAGTTGCATCTCCATTACTGGTATTTTTAACAATCACATTAACACCTGGTAAAGGAATACCAGATTCATCTTGTACAATTCCGTTTATTGTTATTTTTTGTGCCATTGAAGACCATGACATAGAAATAAACAGGATAATAAACAATTTAAAATAGTCTTTTCTCATTTTTAGTTTTATTATACTTTGATTTGACAGATACCACATAGGTCCAAATCAATAATTAGTGATAACAAAGCAAAAAAAAACATCTCTTGAGTAAAACGTGAAGTAGTTGAAAAGTAGTTTTATCACAAATAAAATAAATATAAATATCTAAAAATTAGGAATTTATATTTTATTAAGTTTTACAAAAAAGTAGATACATTATAACTGTTAGGTAGTAAAAAACAGCAAAATATTTAATAATTGAAGGCTTCTAAAAGATTAGGTTATTTTCTTGACCAAATCTTCAAACTGTTCTCTATCTAAAGCACCATTTCTAAGTTTTACTCTATAGTTATAAATGGTTATTTACTGAGTAGCGAAGTATTTTTGAAATTTTAGCACTATTGGTTATACCCAACCTAATTAGAGCCAAAACTCTTAATTCTGTATTTAAAATCTGGCCTTCATCAATAATAATTTGTTCCTCAGGCTTTAATAATGCATTTACACTTTCAATAAAATTAGGATAAATATGTAGGAACGATTTATCAAAGTTTGAATAAAACAACTTCAATTCTGTTTCAATGACTTGTTTTGATTTGGTAAGCTCTAGTAAATCGTTTGTTTTATTTGTTATTGTAAGCTTACGCACCATTTTTCTGTAAACATCTAACTTATCTATATATTCTGAATATAAATTCAGAAAAGTACCTATATACTGTTCTTTTATATTGTCTACTTCTGCCAGCTCTTCATATATTCTTTTAAGATCCGTATTTTTTAATAAAAGTTCTTCATTTAAATCTTTCAACTTCAAATTAATCGTTTTCAAATTCCGCTCTGATGCATTAATTTTTTTATACTGATTATAAATGAATACCAATGCCAATACTAAAATAATGGACAAGGAACCTATAAATATTAACTGCTTTTTAAGTTTATTACTTTGATTTTGAATTTGTGTTTCAAAAGCATTGGATATTTCTGGTGAAATCAAGGCAAAATTAAAAAACCTAAGTCTGGAGTTATAAAACTTAGCATCTTCTAAAGAAAAATTTATGTACTTATGGGCCTTTTCTATGTCTCCCTCTTCAAACAAGATTTCTGCCAAGTTGGTCAATGAAGCATTATCTTTTATAGAGCCTTGAATATCTGATATGGCAGATAAAATCAAATACTCTTTTTGTTTAGATTTATCCTTGTTATAATCCCAAATCATTATTGAGCGATAGAACGTAGTCAATGAGTATTCTCGTGTACTCATTGTAGCCGTAGCCAACCTTTTAGTATTTATTTCTAAAGCCTCTTCTAGTTGATTAGTATCTCTGAAGTTTTGCTCAATAATATCTAGATAAATGTCAGCGTTTTTTTTAAGATTAGATATAGTGCTATTTAGGGAGTCTGTATACGCAAGATACAGTTCATTATATTTATCATTTATACTTTTTATATTGGAAATATGCCTTAATTCTGAGTAACATTTTTTATAATTGAAAAAGTAATCTTTAAATAATTTATTGGGTATTAAATGCCTGTCTAATCCATCAAGAATATCAATACTTTCAATATATCTGCCTGAGGTTGCTAATATCTTAGCTAACTTTAGGTTAGACTCAAGTAACATTGAATCATTTTTAATTGCCTTAGCTATATTTATGTTATTATTTATATAAATTAAAGTCTTATCAAAACTATAATATTCGTATTCTGCAATTAGTTTTTTAGTAATAAAGTATTGGTTTTTAGGAACTATGCCCTCTTCTACTAATAATGCTTTTAAATTGGCTATTCTTTGCTCTTTTGCTTGGTCATAGAAACCTCTTTTATCCATCTCTTTTTCAAGTACATTCATCAAAGAATCTAATTCGTTTTGTGCATAGATTGTGTTAACAAAAAGAAAAAAAACTATAAAAACTCTTATCATAGAAACAAATGTATTGATATATTCTGAATTTAAAGCCCTTAAAAACTTAACAAATAAAATAGAAAAAAATGTTATAGTGCAATATAAAATGGTAAAAAGTAGATAAGTTTAAGGCTGAAATAATATATTATTTTGATTTATAGCCTTTTAATTTAAAACAACTGATTAAAAAAGTAGAATTTTTATAAAATGACAAAATATAGGATCAAGACTAATTGTTGTGTGTGAATTAAAATAAGTTTCTGATTTTTGTAAAAAAAACAGAGATTGGATAGTTATATAGATTTACTAAAATTGATATTACCAGAAATGTTAGTTGAACATTTTGATTTGGTAAAACATAGGCTTGAAAATGAGGTAATGCATTTGTATTTTGAAGA
>Ga0206127_1003322_pt1 | contig 15009 bp, 5 predicted proteins | sample Helgoland_Spring_6_FD_148646 | JGI IMG/M metagenome (GOLD analysis project Ga0206127, IMG submission 148646) | Pelagic subsurface seawater microbial communities from Kabeltonne, Helgoland, North Sea - Helgoland_Spring_Bloom_20160419_1 | ecosystem: Environmental > Aquatic > Marine > Epipelagic ...
GCTTGCTTGGGTCTTGCTTTTTAGCGCCTTAAATTCTGCGGCCTCTTGAGCGCTTATGAGTGTAGAAAGTATGGTCTCGAAGTGGTTGTGCATGGCCTGTCGGGCCGCCGCGGCATCTCTCGCCTGAATCGCCACGAAAATTGCTTCGTGCTCTTTGAAACGCGCGACGTAGTCGGCTTTGCAATTTTCTTGGTAGGTTTTACGAATGCTGGGTGTATTATTTCGCATGCGCCAAAGATCCTCCACCATCTCAACAATAAGTGGGTTGTGTGTTGCGTCGGCAATGATCTGGTGAAAATCCTCATCCGCTTGCTCTGACTGTAGCTCTCCATTTTGATATTCAGCCTCTAATTCAGTGAGTGCTTGCTTAAGTGCAGTCAGTTGTTGTGGCGTAATCATGCGCGCTGCCAACGCGGCAGCTTCGCCTTCCAGGATGGCGCGAGCCTCGGTCAGTTCAAAAGCACTGCCTTCGCGCAAGGCGCCCGGGTTTGGCCTCTCACCGTCCTGACTCTGGGGCAAGACGTAAATGCCTGATCCACTCTTTATCTGAACAAATCCGCGAGCTTCAAGCGCGATAATGGCCTCGCGCACTGTAGGGCGGCTGACTGAAAACCTTTCGGCTAACTCTCTTTCGGGCGGCAGTCGTCCGCCGGGTGGGTAGGTCCCGGATCGGATCATGATCAGCATTTGCTCAGCCACGCCTCGGTATAAACGGTTGTCCTGCGGCATATTCGACGCCTAGTTGATGAGCGGTACTAGATCCTAACAGACGCACTTCATTTTGGTAATAACCTTGTTCTGCCAATATGAGTGAGTTGTGTTCTTGCCCCCCCTAGTTTTTATGTGGTTGGCACTATCATTTTGATCAGCCCTAAAAGTTTTATCCATCAGCTTGCATTTTTCGTCAGATCTGGGTTTAACTATCTAACCAATAAAATAATTTCGTCTTACCGAATTTTTCAAATACGCCAAATTGGTATGACCAAAATAGAGAGGGATTTGTTTTCTGGCGCTGCTCTAGTGCGTTTTGCAGTGTCACGGGTCCCAGAACTAAGCGCGATGTAGGTAATGCATGGCGCCCACGTCGTTTAGTAGACGAGCTGAGCCAGCCCATAACAGTGTTGGTTCTGGATTTGAGAAAGGAGTCCAGAGTATGAGTCGTAAGGTCCTTCTAGTAACGTTGCTGTCAGCCTTTATCGTTGGTTGTGGCAGTGATCGAGGTAGTGTTGATCCCGTAGCGAGCTCAAATGGCTCTGTCAGTATTTCGGGTGAGGCTGTTGTTGGACAAGCGCTGTCCGCATCAGCGACAGACCCCGATGGCGTAGAGTCAGGAACCGAGAGCTACCAGTGGTACTCAGACGGCGCCGCAATTAGTGGTGCCACAGCGATGGCGTATACCCTCACCACTGCCGAGGGCGGTGAGATGGTGACTGTGGTTGTCAGATACACTGACTCAGCTGGCCTGCGCGAAACTGTGGAATCCTCCGCTGTATCCATACAAGCGGCTTTCTCGTTGGGTGCGATGTATGTCCATGCCCGAGTAGATGGCGCGGCCTGTGAAATCGCAGCGGTTGGCACGGATGGTGTTGCCGGCGGTTCGCTTGCGACAGGGACTTCAGTCAACGGCTCAGTTTCGTTCGATGGCCTTGTGCCCATTGATGGTGCTGCCTTATTGACGTGTTCCGGCGGGACCTACGTCGATGAGGCGTCGGGATCAGTCTTGGGTGCGCCGGTAAGTCGCGCAGTTGTCGATGTCAAAGGCGATGCGGTGTTTACTGTTTCCCCGCTCACCGAGATCGCGGCCGCTCTTGCTGTGCAGGCCGGTGATCTAAACCAGGCGCTGACTACTTTCAATTCGGCTGTGGGCGTGAATTTTGGTATTTCTGGAGACATCACTGAAGTAACGCCGACTGACGTTGCCTCTGTCGCGCTTGCAGACGACGAGGCCGGTAACTATGCAACGGCACTTGCACTTATTTCTCAGTTGGACGCCAACGATGTCGCACTAACTGCTGGAGAGGTGATAGCGGGTTTCGGCGCCGATCTGATCGACGGTATTCTGTCGCAGGCGACTATTGATGCGGTCAACCAAGCCGCAATTGACCTTACCTTGTCGCCTGTTGGTGGAAATCTAAACGCTAATGCTTTGACTCGGGTAGTGGACGCTATTAATAACGTTCCAGAGCCGGCAACCTTTGAGGGGTTAGCGGCATCAATCGCCAATGACGAGACCTCGCCGCTCACCGGTACTGTGGTCGTTAATGACGTCAACTTCGGTGAGGACCGTGTCGTTGCGCAAACCGACGTTACCACCAGCTACGGCACTTTCAGCATCGCTGAAAATGGCGATTGGACCTACTCTCTTGATACGGCCAACGGTGACGTGGCTGGATTGGAAGTCGGTGAATCTGTAAGCGACGTGATACCGCTTGAGTCAGCCGATGGGACGCCCACCGCGCTAGTGATTCGAGTGACTGCACTGACGCAAGTTGCCGAAATAACTAACACGATCAATGGCGATACTGGCGAACTCAGGCTGGATCTCGATCCGCATCAACTCCAAGGTCGGCTTAAGTTCTCATTCCTCAAGACCGAAGCCTTAGCTGATGACGGCAATCAGAAAGATGCTTATGTCACCTTGTATGGATTGTCGGGCAGTAACTCAGAATCGCTCGTTGACCTGCGTATTCAAGGGTCCGCTGAAAATGAAGACGGGAGTATTAGGGCGCCTCGATTCCTGGTGCGTAATACAGACTCTTCGTCCTACCCCGGCGACACCATAGAGGCACCCTTTACGCCTAATGAGTGGTACGACATTGAGATGATCTGGGATATGTCCCAGGAGCAGCAACTGACCATTTTAATTAACGGCGAGCCGCTTGGTGGCGGTGCGTTTTCAACAGCAGCAGTTGTCGATGGCGACTTTACTGACCTGAGTCAGTGGTTTGCTGAGGGCGTTCAGCGCGTCCAGTGGCGTTTCGGTGACAACGGCACTGTTATCCCATTTGGGTCTTACCTCATTGATAATGTGGAAATCTACTCAGACACATCAGGCACTGAGCTTGCGTTCTCTGACGACTTTGAGAGTTATGACGCAGGTGCCGTCTTCGCTGGATCAGCGATCTATGCCGGTTCGGTCGATGCAAGTGTCACTGTTTTTGACCGAAGCGAAGAAACCGCATCGACACCGGCGGCCTTCTTTAACCTTGTGGGAGCTGTGAACAGTGACAGTGCTGAGCCGATCTCGGGCACGATTACCGTAATCGATGCTGATCCGGGTGAAGCGGTGCTTGTCGAAGAGACCAATGCCGCCACGACCTACGGCAGCATTACGATTATGCCGTCAGGTGCGTGGGAGTACACGCTTGATACCACTGATCCAGCCATTGCTGCACTGGTTCAGGGGGATCGAGTGACGGACACCATTACGGTGATGTCCGCTGACGGATCGACTGCCGACCTTGTCATTACAATTAATGGGGTGGGTGGCGAGATTAATACAGGCACCACACAGGTTGCTGTCATTGTCGATACCGATGCGGGAGACACCGGTGAGCTTCGATACAAACTAGAGGGTGACCCTCTCGCAGCGGGCCGTGTTGAGATGAAAATAAAGCGTCTCGACGATGAATTGGGTAATGGGGACGCGTTCATCACGTTGTTCAACTCTGCAACTAATAACGACGGCGCTATTCTCGACTTCCGAATCAAGGATGATAGCTTCGCGGTCAGAAGTCCCAGTTCTATCGACACATCCTCGTTGCCGCACCGGCTCGATGAGTTCATGGACTTACGGATTACTTGGGAGTATCCCGATGGTTCAACGTCGGTTAATCCATTGGTAACCGTCTCGGTGGATGGAGTGGGTTTGCCGGCGTTTACGCCTGAGAATAACTCTGTCGGTGGTGTGACGCATGTGTCCATTCGCTTCGGCGATAACAGTGGTGTTCGAGAAGCAACGGGTAAAGTGAGCGTTGACGACTTCGCGATTTATTCCGATACCACAGGCTTTAACGAGGTTTTCTCCGACGACTTTGAGTCCTATGTCGAGGGCGACTCGCTCGATACCGATAACGGGGCGTCCCCCTATAATTCCAGCACCTCCGAGGCGACAGTCGAGTCGACAGATAGTTTGGGTGGTCCTGGCACACCGGGCAATAAGCTCGCGGAGATAAGAGATACGGATTCGGGCGATACGGGTGAGCTGCGGTATAAGCTTGCTGGGGCAGATGCGCCACTCGCTGCCGGTCGCATCGAAGCGGCTGTTAGACGCCTCGACGATGATTTAGGCGACGGTGATGCCTTTATTACCTTGTTTAACTCTGCAACGAACAATAGCGGTGCGATTCTCGATTTCCGAGTGAAGGATGACTCGTTTGCAGTCCGCAGTCCGAGCGGTGTCGATGTTTCTGCATTGCCCCATAGGCTCGATGAGTTTATGAATGTCGTTGTTACCTGGGAGTACCCTGGCGGCGACACTGCGTTGCTGCCCGAAGTCATCATTTCGATTGACGGTGTCACCCTGCCTGCGTTTACGCCCGAAAACTCTGCGACGGGTGGACTAACGCATGTCGCCTTCCGGCTTGGAGACAATAGTCGTGTCATGGACGCAACGGGTGTCTTTAGTGTCGATGATCTTGGTATCTACAGCGACACTGACGGTATGCAGCGTGTCTTTGGTGACGACTTCGAGTCTTACTTAGAGGGCGATTCGCTCGATACGGATAACGCCGCATCGCCCTACAACTCAAGTACGTCTGAGGCGACTGTAGGAAAGGAGCCTGAGGCGGAGACCGGTGGGCCGGGTACCTCCGGTAACAAAATCGCCGAAGTTATCGATACTGACGCTGGCGATACTGGCGAGCTTCGATACAAATTGGAGGGTGATCCTCTAGCGTCAGGTCGACTCGAGGTTGCCGTGAAGCGGCTCGATGACGATCTGGGTAACGGTGACGCGTTTATCACATTGTTTAACTCCGATACCAACAACAGTGGCTCGATTCTTGATTTCCGAATCAAGGATGACAGCTACCAAGTTCGTTATCCCAGCGCTACTGATACGTCTTCGTTGCCCCATGCATTGGATACATGGATGAACTTAGTTGTCACGTGGGCCTACCCAGGTGGCGACACCGCTGTCGCGCCTGAGGTTGTTATCGAAGTAGACGGTGTAGCGCTTGCTCCTATAACACCGGATAACTCGCCATTTGGCGGCGTGACGCACGTCTCATTCAGATTTGGCGATAACGGCGGTGTTAGAGAGGCTACGGGCATCTTCAGCGTCGACAACGTTGCCATCTACTCCGATATCGACGGATCGACGTCTGTCTTTGAAGATGACTTTGAGTCGTACCTCGAGGGTGACTCGTTAGATACCGATAACGCCGCCTCGCCATACAACTCAAGTACGTCAGAGGCGACGGTTGGAGTGGAGGAATAGCATGTTCGAACAAATAGCACTTTATAAGATGGTTCAAAGTCGCATCAATAACGTGAGACCCGATATGTTAAAGACACGAGTTAATACCTTTTCAATGGGTGCTCCGCGCTCTGTTTTCTCCCGCTTATTTATCGCTACCTGCTGTGCTGTGGGGTTTGTTCAGATGAGCTGGGCGCAGCAAGAAGACGCGTCTGATGAATCGGCAACTGGCGCTATTGAAGAAGTCGTCGTTACCGGCATTCGAGAGGTTGTCAAAAGCACGATTGATCTCAAGCGTTCATCGGTACAAATTGTGGATGGCCTGTCATCTGATCAGATAGGAGACATTCCCGCACTTTCAGTGGGCGATGCTTTGGAGACAATTACAGGTGCGACGTCTCACCAAGAAAACGGTGTTGCCACTGAATTATCCGTACGCGGTTTGGGACCATTTTTGGGTACAACTGTTGTTAACGGGCGAGAGGCCACCAACGGCGGTGGCAACCGTGCTGTCAATTTCAGCATCTTCCCGTCTGAAATGTTCAACAAGATTGCGATTCACAAGTCACAGTCTGCGGAATACATCGAGGGCGCCGTTAGCGGGCAAATACACCTCGATACGAAGAGACCTTTAGAGTTCGGTAAGCGGTTTTTACAGGTTGATGTAAAGGCAGCACACAGCCCTGATGAGGCGAATATCATTGACGGTCAGGAGTTCGGCTCACGCGCCACGGTTGGCTATATTGACCAGTTTGAGTTGTCTGGCGATGCCATGTTGGGTGTGTCTTTGGGTATTCAAGTCCGAGATGAGTCAAACCCAGAGCAGGAGTATCAAACGACGTCGGGGCAGGGGCGGCTCGAGGCCTGTGAGCTCACCTCGTTTGATTCAAATGCCTTGCCGCTCGATACCTCGGGCCGGTGCCATGATAATTCACTGAGTGTTCAGAATGATCGAATACAGGGATTGATTGACTCTAACCCTAATTATAATTCCCCGAGCGATATTCCGTTCGCCTACATTCCGCGCGATCATCGTTATCGCCAGAATACGACTGACGATGAGCGCGAGGCCGTCTTTGGTAGTGTTCAATTCCAGCCCAATGATCGGCTCGATATCATGTTCGATTTTCAGTACTCGGAACGTGACCAGCGTGAGATGCGGCGCGATTTACAATGGGGCAGTACGCAGGAAGACATTTCCGCGCTTACCTCGAACCCCTACACGGGTATTGTGACGTCGTCGGTTTCTGAGACAACAATCCATTCATACACGACGGATTTCCAGCGACTCGAAGAATACGAGGGCTTCGGACTTAACGTGGACTTTCTTGTGACGGATCGCTTAACGCTTAATCTTGATTACGCGGAGTCCGAAACCAAGCGTACCGAGACAGATATTGAGCTTCGCCTCGGTGCTTCGGATAACAATCTTGTCGGTGGAAATCGCGACGACTTCACGGTTCAGTTAGATACGCAAGTGGGTGGCGGTGTCGCACTGGCAACGATCCTAAACGATGGCGGTAATGGCTTTGAGGTGACTGATCCTAGTTATTTTAATGCTCGAGATCGAGCTCGTGTTCGCGCTCGACAGATTGCGCGCGAGAATACGCTCGATGCCTTCCGCGCAGACCTTACTTGGGATGCTGATATGGGGGCTATCCATACCATCAAAGCGGGAACTCGCCTCTCTACAATGGCATACACCCAGTTGGGCGGCTTACGCAACGCACCGGGACAGAGCTTATTTGAGGATGAGGACTTAGTCTCGCCGAACGGCGGTGCAAATAACGACGTCACCGACGGGATTCTCAGCAATGTTTTGGCTTGCGCGAACAGTCAGTTTCCGGAGTCTGGTTTCCTCTCAAACGTTGCAAGTGGAAATATCATCGGTAACGCAAGTAGCGGTTCCGCCGTTAGTGAATACGCCACTTTCGATTTTGACTGTGCCGTAGACGCATGGTTAGTGAATTACGGTGGTCAGTCTGCGATTCAATTCCAAAACGGAATTACATCTGGAGCAACCGACGTCGAAGAAGACACGACCTCTCTCTATATTCAGGCGGAGTTTGACTCAATGTGGGGCGACACGCCGATCAGAGGTAACTTCGGCGTGCGGTACGTCGATACTGAAATTACGTCGGTTGGTTATCGTGGCCCTATTACCGTCGAGGAGATTGATGGCGTCGGCTTCGTTGTTACCGAGGGTGACGCGAGTGTCTCTGGTTTCGAAACCGACACGCAAGTCAGTAGTTACCAAGAGTGGCTACCGAGCATCACAGTCGTTGCTGACGTGAACGATGACTTGGTTTTCCGAATGGGTGCGTTCCGCGGTATGTCTCGACCTGACCCGCATTCATACGGTAACGGTCGCGCTGTTCAAGACAACGATGAGAGCAACGCGTACACGTCCCTCTCAGAGGCGATTAATGGAATCAGCGCCACGGGGAACCCCTATTTAAAGCCGATCTTGTCTAATAACCTTGATGTCGGCTTGGAGTGGTATCCCAGCGAGAGCACCATGGTTGCGGGTTTGGTGTATTGGAAAAACTTTAATGCGCAGTTTCAAACAGCCGCGCAGGTTGAGACCTTTAACTTGGACGGCAATCGTGTGCAGGGCGTGGTTGAAACGACCCAGATCAGTAACGATACAAGCACGATTAAGGGCTTTGAGGTTACGGCGATTCATTCGTTCGATTATCTCCCAGGGTTTTGGAGCGGTTTCGGTGGCAAGATCAGCTACAACTACGCCGATTCCGACTTTGAGTACGAGGACCAATACGGCGGTGATGGCGTAGGGGTGTCAATTGACCGAGATACGGGTGAAGTGACACAGACACCGCTGCTCGGTATTTTGCCGCCCGCGAACCTCTTCGGTCTGTCCGAAAACGTGAGTTCGGTCCAGCTGTATTGGAGTAACGACAAGTGGAACGCGCAGGCCATTCACAATCGCCGATCTGGGTATTTCCAACAATTTACTCGTGATGCCTTTGGGCGAGTTCGTTACACAGACTCGAATGCCCGGCTAGATCTGCGGGTCCGTTACAAGCTCACGGATAACATTCGAATTAGTTTCGAAGCGAAAAACGTTCTGGATGAAGCCCGCAGAGATAGCCGGGCAATCGATGGAAACGCCTATCAGGCACTAAGCTTCGGACCACGACTCTTTTTGGGTTTAACAGCTAAGTTTTAAAGCCAAGGGATGGGCTACCCCACGTGGATAACAAAACCGATTTTAATGGGCGTCAGCGCGTTGGTAAAAAATACTACGGCGCCCCATTCTCTTGCGATGCTAAACATGAAAGCGTCAAAAATGGAGTAGGCAGAAGCGTCAGCGATGGGTTCCGGGCGGTCATTTGCTTTGCGTTCGTGGCAAGTTTTTTAACCAGTACATCTCCTGTATTTGCTGATAATCCCGGTGATCATTTCAATCTAAAGTTTTGGAAGCTCACGCTGCCACTTGATGCCAATCAAGACGGAAAAGTGGATGAGGTGGGTGTCCGGTCACTCGCCGACTACGCCCATCCTGACTTTTTCTATCTCGATGACAATCGCGATCTTGTATTTACGGCACCGAATAAAGCGAAGACAACCTCGGGGTCGTCAAACACCCGGAGCGAACTGCGGCAGATGCTCCGTGGGCGCAATACACGTGTTGGAACTCATGACCCGAAAAATAATTTCTCTTTGAGAGCGCATAAGGGCTATCGCCGGTTTGCATCTGTCGGCGGGCAACTTGAAGCGACACTCAAGGTCTTGCATGTTGCCCGCAATGCGGCCAACGAGAGCAAGAAACCAGCCTATTCGGTTGTGGTTGGCCAAATTCACGCCGACAGAGATCAGGAAGTGATCAATAAGGGCAAGGGTTTTGGTTGGGGTAACGAGCCCATCAAGATTTATTTCAAAAAATGGCCCCATCATGACACGGGCTCTGTTTTTTGGACTTATGAGAGGAATTTACCGAGAGACGACGCTGATCGGACCGACATTGCCTATCCAGTATGGGGTAATACCTGGGAGAACGCCGAAGATCCGGGTTCCGATGGCATCGCGTTAGGGCAGTTTTTTAACTACAACATCAACATTTACAAGAACACGATGTATCTCACGTTTCGAACCGCCGATCCTGCGCGAACTGTCACGTATCAGGTTGATCTGTCAGATAATGTGGATCCTTTCGGCAAAGTCGATGTAAAAGACAACCCCCGCGGTTATTCGGGTGATGCCTTGTACTTTAAGGCCGGTGCCTACAACCAGTGCAGTACGCTCGACAAAGACGGTGTTTGGTACGCAGGCTGTGCCGGTACCGGAGACTGGGCGACGGATCGTGCCAATGGAGACTATACGTCAGTAGCGTTCCGCAGAATTCAGCTCTCTGGGTCCGTCGACCCTGGTCGAGGACGCTGATGAGTCAGGATGCTGGCCGATGATGGGTCGTTTCGAACGTTTGCTTTTGGCGGCTATGGTCTCCAGCTGCGGTGGTGGGTCGGATCAGACGAGCGAGCTGATTTTTACGTCTCCCGTCAGCGCTCCAGCGCCCGAACCTGCGCCGGAACCCGAACCTGCACCGGAACCCGAACCTGCGCCTGAGCCCGAACCTGCGCCTGAGCCCGAACCTGCGCCTGAGCCCGAACCTGCGCCTGAGCCTGAGCCTGAGCCCGAGCCTGCGCCGGCACCCGAACCTGCGCCTGAGCCGGAACCCGAACCTACGCCCGGCGCAACCACGTGTGACGGAAACTATTTGATTAACGTCGTCGATGCATACGATGACGGAGACAGCCAGCCGAACTACGGTGCTTCGCATTCGATTGACGATAGTTTTGACGCTGCGTCTCGGTGGCAATCGGCGGGAGACGCAAAGTCACTCACCTTAGATCTTGGTTCACGCCATCTCGTAAAAGAGCTCGGGGTGGCTTGGTTTAATGGCGATCAGCGTATTGCCCGTTTTACCGTTTTATTGTCTGAGGACGGTAGTGGCTTCGACAGTGTGCTGCGCGATCAGACCTCCACGGGTGAAACGGATAGCTTCGAGCGTTATGTGCTGCCGTCTACAGTCGCCCGCTATCTCCGAATCGAAGCTTATGGAAACTCCATCAGCACCGAAAATGCGATTTTGGAAGCGACGGCATTTGGATGCACGCTTGATACTGCGAATGCGGTTCGTGAAGTCTCAAATGTGACAGTCGATGACTTTGGGCTCGATCCATCCGTGCCTCCGGGCTCAAATTTTGATCTTCTTACTTGGAAACTGAGTACGCCGGCCGATTTAGACGGTAATGGGCTGTCTGATACCGCGTCCGAAACTGACTTAGATGAGGGGTTTTCTGATCAATATTTCTATACGGGACCCGCGGGGGGCATGGTTTTTAAGCCGACCATCGCCGGTGCTACAACGTCCGTAAACTCAACGTATACCCGGTCCGAACTGCGCGAAATGTTACGTCGGGGCAATTCGGGTATCAGCACACGTGGCGTGAACAGAAATAATTGGATATTGGATTATCAGCCAGATCCAGGCGTCGCTGTGGGAGGTCGCGCTGGTACGTTGAAGGCGACGCTCGCCGTGAATCGTGTCACCCGAACGGGAGATCGCAATCAAGTGGGGCGCGTGGTCATTGGTCAGATTCACGCCGAGAACGATGAGCCTATCCGACTTTACTATCGCAAGTACCCGGAAAACGATTACGGATTTGTCTATTTCGCGCATGAAATCAGGAACTCAGACGACATCTATTTTCCTGTCCTAGGGCCGGTAAACAGTGATCTTGATCGAGCCCCAAGCGATGAGGAGGATCCCGTAAACGGCATCGCACTGGGTGAGCTTTTCTCCTACGAAATTAAGCAAAAGGGTTCACGAATTGACGTTGTTCTGCGACGTGGCGATCAGTCGGGACCGATTGTGGGTCACAACTATGTCGACATGAAGGAGCGCAATAGCGGCTATGACGTGCCCGAGGAATGGATGTACTTCAAGGCAGGCGCCTACCTACTCAATAAAACGGGTGATGGCGACGATTTCGATGAAGTGACTTTTTACGCGCTTGAAAACAAGCATGACACCTAACGAGTATTCAATGCCATGCCTATGAAGAAACTACAGTCTTTGCTAACCACCGGCGCTCTCATTGGCGTGTGCCTGTTTTTGCTGTCTACAAGCGCATACAGCGCTCTGGCAGAGGATTACCGCGTCACCGATCAGAACGAGTTTTGGGCTTTATCGGAGAAGCTGCGGCCAGGCGACAACATTATTTTGGGAAATGGGATTTGGACCGATTTCGAGATCGTGTTTGAAGGCCGTGGTCTCGCGGACGCGCCGATCACCTTGCGCGCCGAGACGCCAGGGGAGGTCATTATTACCGGTGCTTCAAATTTGGCGCTTTCCGGGGAATATCTGGTGGTTTCCGGTCTGGTTTTTCGCGACGGATACACCCCATCGCAGTCGGTTATCTCGTTTAGAAAAAGTAAGGACGAACTCGCAAATAACTCGCGCGTGACACAGACGGTGATCCACAACTTTACCAATCCAGAGCGTTTTGAGGCTGACTATTGGGTTGCGATTTACGGTAAGAATAATCGATTTGATCACAACCATCTTGAAGGCAAGCGCAATCGCGGCGTGACGTTAGCGGTTCGCTTGGACTCTGAGTCGAGTCGCGAGAACTATCACCGAATTGATCACAATTATTTTGGGCCTCGGCCAACACTTGGGTCAAACGGGGGAGAAACGCTTCGAATCGGCACCAGCCACTTCTCTCGCAGTAACTCATTCACCACGGTGGAGAATAACTACTTCGATCGATGCGATGGTGAAGTGGAAATTATCTCGAGCAAGTCAGGATCCAATGTCATTCGGGGCAATGTGTTCTATGAATCCAAAGGCACGCTGACGCTTCGGCATGGGCATGACAATCTGGTAGAGCAGAATGTTTTCCTAGGTAATGACGTTGAGCATACAGGCGGTATTCGGGTGATCAATCGCCGCCAAACGATCAGGAATAATTATATCGAGGGTGTCAAAGGCTACCGCTTTGGCGGTGCTTTAGTGGTCATGAATGGCGTTCCTAACTCACCGATCAACCGCTATGACGGTGTTGAAGATTCAGTCATAGCGTCCAACAGTCTGATTGACAGCGACCACATTCAGCTTGCAGCCGGAAGTGACGCGGAACGATCAGCAGTTCCGATCCGGACATCGTTTGATCGGAATTTGATTGTGCAGTCCAAGCGTACGTCTGATGTTTTCACAGTCTATGACGATATTTCTGGAATTTCCTTCCGTGAGAATGTGATCAGTGGATCAGACGCGCCGGTCAGGCAAGGCTTTTCTCCCGAAGCCGTAAGACTTTTCACTGCCGAAAATGGATTGAAGTATTCCACGGCTGACGATCATGAAAATATCGGCGTACGTCGAGATATCAAGGTCGTAGAAAAGTCTTCAACGGGCGTGGATTGGTACCGTAAACCTGAGAAATCAGCGCGGTTTGATAGTGGTTCATTGGTCAGGGTGACGCCGGGTAAGGACACGTTGTTTCAAGGGATAAAAAAAGCCGGTACGGGGGGAATTGTAGAGCTTGCCCCGGGTGACTATGAGGTGGGGAAAACCATTGCCCTTGAGCATGCGGTAACGGTGCGCTCACAAGGATTAGCAACTATTACGTTTGAGCGATCAGCGCTGTTTGAAATCAAGGACGGGGGGAGTTTGAAATTAAGCGGCGTCACGATCTCGGGTGTGAGCGCTCCCGATTACGCGGGCAATAGCGTCATTCGGACGAGCCGAAACTCGATGCTTGATAATTATGAAGTGGTGATAGAGAACAGCCATTTTTCCGACTTAGACGTTAACCGGTTCTTTGACGTTTTAACGGGGTTCAAAGGCACTATGGCCGACCGCATTACGATCACCGATTCGACGTTTTCAGGTGTCAGCGGGTCCGTACTCAAACTCGATGCTGAAACCGACGACCTGGGTATTTATAACGCCGACTATGTGGTCATTAGCGGATCTACCTTTTCTGATATTCAGGGTTCATTAGTCTCGCTCTATCGAGGTGGAACCGATGAGAGCACCTTTGGCCCTCACTTTAAAATGACAGATTCGCGAGTCATCAATGTCGGTAAAGGCAGTAAGAACAAATCGGGCGCCTCCATTTTATTGCATGGCGTTCAAGTCACTGACATAGCGGGTAACGCTTGGAACCAGAGTGCCCCCATTACGATCAACCACACGGTGGGCGAACCCCGAACCCGCGTTGTTAACAACCAGTTTGAGACGAACAATCACCTGCAGATTCGAGAACTCAACAGTCAAAAAAAGAGTACGGCTGTGGTGGCCGGAAATCGCATTTTAGTGAGGAAGTAGGCGTGTTGGACGATCTTTCGGTGAGCGATTTTAGTGGTCTAACTATATCGCCCATCGGCCAGCCCATGAGCGACGACTTGTTGACGTGAATTGGATAAGAGCCCCGAGGTAATACAACAATATGTCCGGAGAAAAAGAATGAAAAACATGTCGGGAATTCGATGGTGGGTCATCGCACTAGTGGCGTTGGCTACCGTTATCAATTACATCGATCGTCAGTCGCTTAATGTGCTGTGGCCAGCGATATCGGCCGATCTCTATCCCGATAAGACATCGGACGAACGCAAGCAAATTTATGCATTCATCTCCGTTGTGTTTGTCTTTTCTTACGCGTTTGGTCAGGCGATTTTCGGAAAGATTTTTGACAAGGTTGGAACACGACTGGGCTTCGCTCTGTCCATTACAGTTTGGTCGATTGCGACAGCACTGCATGCCTTAGCAAAAGGTGTGGCGTCTTTTGCGCTATTTCGCGCGATACTCGGCGTCGCTGAGGCTGGGAACTGGCCCGGCGCTGCGAAAGCAAACGCAGAGTGGTTTCCGTCCAAAGAACGTGCCTTTGCACAGGGTATCTTTAACTCAGGAGCGGCTATTGGAGGGATTATTTCGATTCCCCTGATTGCGTTCTTGAGTGTTTACTTTGGTTGGAAAGCCATCTTTATCTTGATCGGACTGGTCGGTCTCTTATGGCTCATTCCGTGGCTATTCATCGTTAAAGGACCACCCGAGAGCCATCCGTGGATCTCAGTGGCTGAGCGCGACTACATCACCAACAACCGAAGCGGTACCCCCGAGCTTGCAGTCGCTGATGAGTACGATCCGTCTACGCGAGAGTTGCTCAGTCACAAGCAAAGCTGGGGTGTCATTATTGCGTCCGCAGCGATCGATCCCATCTGGTGGCTGTTTGTCTTCTGGATTCCCATTTACCTGTCTGAAGTTTTCGGTATGGACGTGAAGCAGATTGGTATCTACGGCTGGGTGCCCTACGTTGGAGCGATGTTTGGCGCGTGGTTTGGCGGTGGTTTAGCGCAATGGTTAATGACACGAGGTTGGAGCCTCAACGCGACTCGTAAGTCGGTGATTTCATTGGGCTGTCTGATTATGTTGCCCACGCTCCTACTTATGTCTGATCCGGGCACGCCGTTTAATGCGGTGATGTTGATGGCGGTGATCCTATTTGGATTTCAGACCGCGATTGGCAGTGTACAGACGCTTCCGAGTGATCTTTTCGGGGGCA
>Ga0206127_1003324_pt1 | contig 15004 bp, 13 predicted proteins | sample Helgoland_Spring_6_FD_148646 | JGI IMG/M metagenome (GOLD analysis project Ga0206127, IMG submission 148646) | Pelagic subsurface seawater microbial communities from Kabeltonne, Helgoland, North Sea - Helgoland_Spring_Bloom_20160419_1 | ecosystem: Environmental > Aquatic > Marine > Epipelagic ...
CCAAATAGAATTCTTCGGTGAACAGGCTTTAATCCATCCCTCACATCAGGCAAGGCCCTTGAAACGATCACACTCATCGAATAATCGATGTAGGCGCCCCTCATTTCATCCTCAATATTTATGGGTACTATGTTGCCTGATTCGGCAATATTTTCAACATCTCCGTCTGACATGAAAAGTATCTTAGTTTAGTAAAAAATCAAGTGGTAATTTAATCATTTTTTAATTCAAAAATAACATTAATAGGGATGAGATTTTTTTCTTATTAAATGCCTTATTGCGAATGAGTCGTCTATGGTTTTGACCCATTTTTGGATTTTGTTCTTTCCACAACACTTGACCCCTTACCTCTTCCAATCTTCCCTTCTTAGGATCCATAATGACATGTTTCAATTGAACATGATCTGCCGCTAGCGGAGATCTTCTTAATTCAGGTATATTTATACTTATACCTGCTTGCATATAGAAAGCATTATAATTGTGTGATACTTCATCTAAAAGCGCTCCCGAAGCATCTAAAATATCCATTTTATAGCTTTTAATCTCAAAAGAGGGCTTCAGTATGAATCTTAAGTATTCCGAAAAATGATATTCATAATTTAAACCTAGATTTACCATTAAACTACTTTTCATTAAATCATTATTAAATTCGCCACTTGATTTTACGTTTCCTATTTGGATTTCTCCGACTAATGCAGATTTCCATTCTGCAAAAAACTTATAACCCAATATGCCATAATATTTATACAGCTTTGTGGTTTTAAAGCCTGGATCATAATCTAAAATACCGTAATTTTTGCTATTTGGACTTAATACATCTGTTCTTAGTTTTTCATAATGTATGCCTACGCCTACTCTAAATTTTAAAAACTCATAATGGGCAGAAAAATTAATAGGAATACTAGACCATTGACTCTGAAATTGAAAGTCAGCAGTATCACCGTCCAAAAAAACAGTTTGTGCACTAAGTTGCCCATTGTTAACAGATGAATCCAATCGATCATACCCTACATCAAATAAATCACCTACATTAACATCTTCTATATCCGTTGGATTATTAAGCCAATTGGTTTGGCCACTGATGAGATCACCCGAAAAGCTTTCTGCGTTTTTAGATCGGATGAGTTGGACTTCTGAAGACTGATATAAATAGAAATTTTTTAAACTGTGATTGAAATGTGTTTTCCCAGAACCCATACTGAGTGTCCAAGAAATTTTATTTGAAATCACAAGTGCTGGATTTCTATAAATACCATACTTTTTATAGATACTCTGACCTAAACTTGAAGGTAGATTAAAAATTAAAAGCAAGATAAAAAATGAGTGTAAGGCTTTATTCAGAGGCACTTAATAAGAACTTTATATTTGCTAATTACAAATTTACGCTTTTTTTAATCTATTTTTTCTCTTGACGCTTCAAATCTCAAAATTTGAAAGGGTTCAATCTCTGCAGCGTAGGCAGGGATTACTTGTACCGCTACCGATGTTTGTCTAAATCCCTCATAATTCGGAATAACTGCCGCACTTTCTTGGTAAGCAATGTCTGAAGTAAGCAGAATCAATGTTGACTCATTAAGATGCATATTAAAAACCGCCTCATCCAATCTAGGTATAATCTCATCTATGCCTAAAGTAAATAAAAATGGATCCACAATCGTTCTTCGATCAATGACTGCAGATGGGTCATTCGGATCACAAAGAACATAGGATAAGGACACTGTATTGCCCTCAACAGGAGATACCAAAAAGCTAGAGTCAAGTATCTTCATGACCAATCATGATGAAGATGATCGATAAAGAAATCTATCATTACCACTCCAAACCGAGGTGTCATTTAAAGCTGTATCGTTAATATACTCGTTAATTTCGAGTGATTGAGTAGCAGATATATCAAATAAAGCAGTCAATGCTACTAATTTTATTTGAATATTAAGTGTCAAATTCTTCGGGATAATTGCTTGAAAATCATCTAAATATAAGTCTCCATAGGCCAACGCGGAGGTAAATTTAGTAATATTCCTCGCCTACTCGAATATCCGATTGACCAATAGTGAAGTCGAGACCTAAGGGAATCAATGCGTTCATGCCCTGTCTTAAGGAGAATATTTCACTTCCTAAACTATAAAAGGTAATGGTATCTCCTCCTTATAATTATTTGATATTTTACGGCTAAAATATTACCCTCTTCTTAACTCTCTCCGCTTGAGTTTGATGTGATAGGATAACAATAATATGAGTCAAGACCTATAGAAGCTTTAGTCACTGCCATGGTATCAATAATCGCACTAGTAAGCTGATCAAAAACACTCACCTCAAAAGTTTTATAATCATAAACTTATTCTGTAAAATCTCCTTGATCACTACAAGAATTAAATAGAGATAAAATCAATATACTCTGGCATAACCAAATGGTTGATCAATCTAAGTTGTAAATTGTTACACAATTTAATTTTTTTAAGAAAATGTATAAATAGACCTTTTACGTTTTTATTTTTTGTCCTCAACACTCTATAGATTTAGTTAGAGATTACACATTATTTTCAAGTTAAAATATCTTGCTGATAATGAGTTAGGTATCGCCAAATTATTACCATTTACATCTTCAATCCATTGATAACTAATGGTATTATCTGCTTCAAGTACATTTAATATTTCTAATCGAAAAATAATATTTTCAACAAAAAAGGAATTACTCATGGGAAGGATCTTCGTCAACCCCATATCAATACGATAATATTCATCTCCAGAAAAAGCATTTCGATAGACGCTGTTATTGGGAGGGCCAAAGGGATAACCAGACCCAAAATTCAAATTAAAATAAACTCTTAATGAAGGATCTTTTGGTAAATGATCTTCAAAAAATGCACCCATCGTTATTCTTTGATCAGATGGACGCCTTTCATACCCATTTTCATCATTTTCGATGTCTTCCATTGTTTTTAATAAGCCTAAACTAAACCAAGATTGAGTACCGGATATAAATTCTCCATTGATCCTAATATCAAGGCCAGAGGCATGACCTTTGGCGATGTTATCTGCATAATATCGTATTCTTACATTATCAATCTCATAAGGATTCAAATCCCATAAATGTTTATAATAGGCTTGTGTGGTGAATATAAAAGGTCTTCCCCATAAGGTTAGGAATTGATCTATTCCAGTAATAATCTGTAAAGATTTTTGAGCGGTCACACCTTTATTGATCATACCTTCACGGTTTCTGAATTCTCTGTACTGTGGGTGCTGATGATAAAAACCCATAGAAAAATTGATTCGAGTAGGTACAGACCAACTCGGTCGATATTGATATTGTGCTCGGGGACTTAGTAACAATTGATCGGTCCAATTCATATAATTATATCGGGAGCCGATGTTGAATATGTGCGAGGAATCTTGATCAAAAAAAGAATATTGCAAATAACCAAAATAGTTATTACTCGACATACTAAACTTATTTTGAATGTACGTAGTCGTTGTTACATAATCAGCAGAATCAATGAAGCCATATTCATGCATATCATCAGCAATGTTTTGATGGCTCATCCCAAAGCCAAATTCAAATAAATTATTAGAATTAACAAGCCATTCATTTCTGTTTTCAATAGTAGAAATATGTACATTTAATGCATTTCTCCCATAATCAAAATGAGTTCCAATGGCTCTGGTAACTATACATTTATCACTAAAATTAACCTGACTTTTTTGATCTACATCACATAAACGATACGCTCCTTCAACTTCAAAATTTTCTTTTTCTTGCGTCCAAACTGTCGATGCAATGAGGGAAGTCTTCAATCGATCATTTATCCTATGTGACAAATTTAACCCTGTTTGATACGTGTCATAATCTAAAGACTCATTTCCCATAAAATCAGTTTGAAGTCTATAATTTTGAGTCACCGAACCAAAAACTGCACTTTGGGATATTGGAATTGTTTGATATCGATTTTGACCATAAGATAAGAGCCAGTTTAACTTAGTTTTATTAATCAAGGAACTTGACTTTTTAGTTAAGTCGAAAGTTAAAAATCCTTGCATATCTGTATATTTTGGAAAATATTGACCGGACACTTCTAAAGTATTTAACAAATATCTGGCATCTTTATGCCTTACACCAATGGCGAATTTTGAACGCTGATTGTCAGAACTCCCCCCCAAATAGATTTTCCCTCCCAAAAGTCCTACCGAGGCACTGCCTTCAAATCGATCCGGTTCTTTATATTCTATGTTTAAGCTACTGGACAACTTATCCCCATATTTTGGCTGCCACCCCCCTGCATAAAATGAGATATCTTTTACAAAATCGGGATTAATAAAGCTCAATCCTTCTTGCCTCCCCGTGTTGGCTAAAAAAGGTCTATACACTTGAATACCATTAACATAAACCAAATTTTCTTGGAAATTTCCTCCACGTACCGAATAAGTCGATGAAAGTTCATTGTTGGAAGATACACCCGGTAATGTTGACAATACTTTACTAAAATCTCCAAAGGCAGAAGGCATGACAAGGACTGATTTGGCATTTAACTTGATTTGATTTTGATCCATCTCTTGACTCTTCTCAATCGTCTCGGAAATTTCGATTTTTTCCATCAAAATCTCCCTACTGACCAAAACAAATTTAATGTCTTGACTACTATTCTTCTTAACTATCAAGAAGTCATTACGCTGATAGGCAATATGCGTAATGATAATTTTTATGCGATCAATGCTGTCATTAATATTGAAATTGAAGACCCCATAATCATCGCTATTGATTGTTTTATTAAAATCTGGAAAAAATATCTCTGCTTGTGTAATGGGCTTACCCTCTTGAGAGGTAATACGACCGTTAATGGTCCATTGCGCGGCTAAACTATGGCCCATCAATACAGCACAAAAAATCAAGAGTAACTTAAAAGAACTCAAAAGATCAAGGATTCTTTAAATACTGTATGGTTTGAGAAGGATTCATAGAGTTAAAAACATAACTTCCTGCCACCAGCATGTTTGCACCCGCCTTTACGAGTAGCGAAGCATTTTCACCGTTCACCCCACCATCTATTTCAATGAGTATATTTTTTCCCGCCGCGTCTGCTAAGTGTTTTATTTCTTTAACCTTGGCATAAGTATTTTCAATAAATTTCTGACCTCCAAAGCCCGGATTTACTGACATGATGAGGACCAGATCCAGATCATTGATGACATTCTTTAATACATCTACCGAAGTATGAGGATTCAAAGCGACACCGGCAAGTGCACCTAATTCTTTGATCTGATGGAGAGTTCGGTTGAGGTGGTTACAGACCTCTGCATGAACCGTAATTATTTTGGCCCCGCTATTTACACAGTCTTCCAAATAATTATCGGGGTTATTGATCATTAAATGAAAGTCTAACGGCTTTTTGGCATGCTTATAAATCGCCTGAGATACTGGAAATCCAAATGATATATTAGGGACAAAATTACCATCCATTATGTCAATATGAATATAGTCAGCCTGACTTTCATTGATCATAAGCGTCGCTGCAGCTAGATTACCAAAGTCAGCAGCTAAAATAGAGGGTGCAATCAGGATTTCAGACATAATTAATACTTAATAAGCTTTATCTTTCTTGAAATATTATCGGATGATAATATTAAAATATAAATACCCGCACGAATCTTAGAAATATCCATTGAGATCAATCCTCCTGATTGTACTTTTAAAACGTTTAGTTCACCAACATTATTTCCTTTCAAGTCCAATAATTTAATTTCAAGAGGGTAAATGTCAATTTTTGAATCTGTTTTAATAGAAATAGTATTTCCAAAAATTGGATTTGGGTATATAGAAATCCCATCTGAAGCAAATTCTGAAAGAGCCAGCATCGTGGTATCTGTCTCAATCAAACTATCTTCAGCGATCAAATAAATGGGGATACCAAAACCAAAATAATTATCAGGATCTTCAAAACGAGTACCTAAATTACGTAAGTGATCAACAACATCTAAATTAGTGAATTCAGGGTGTATTTGCCAAATTCCTGCTGAAAAACCGGCAATTAAGGGCGCAGAAAAGCTCGTACCATTAGCTTGCGAAATACTCCCGTTTGAGGTCAATAATGTAGTGCCTTGTCCAAGTGCGACCAGATCAGGTTTAATTCGATCATCCACTGTCGGTCCTTGGGAGCTAAAGGCTGAAATGCTGTAATCACTTTTGATACTTCCTACCGTGATATTATCTGGGCCGTCCGCTGGAGCAGTAATATATCTCCATGAATCATTGCCTTCATTGCCGGCACTCGTGATGACTAAGAGACCTTTTTTTATAGCCAAATTTGATGCCCTCGTAATGATTGCTGTTTGTCCATCCATATCCTCATAAGTATAGTCCATTGACACATCAGAGAAGCCACTGTAACCCAATGAACTAGAAATGATATCAGCCCCGAGACTATCTGCATATTCGGCAGCTATGAGCCAATTGTACTCTTCGATTCTGTATTCAGAAGCAACGTCTTCAGTTACACACAAAATGAATGCTGCCTTCGGGGCTGTGCCTTTAAAATTTTTATAATCACTTGCTATAGTTGACCACGCCGAGGTGCCATGCCCACTGTATAAGAACGGATTTCCTCCATTCGTTACAAAATCTTTTGCAGCAATCAAGCGATTTTCATTGAATACGTTTTCAAGAGGTTCAAACAAATTGGCTCCCTTAAAGCCTGCATCTAAAATGGCAATGAGCATACTCTCACCTCGATATCCGTCCTCATGCATTTGATGAGCATTCATCATTGCCAGCTGTAACTCAGAAGATTCAAGTGGATTATTTGGTTCTTCAAAGGTCACCGGCCATTCGAAACCTATATTTTCATAGGTTAACCTAGCACCAGGAGCTATGAAAACTACACTATCAACATAAGACCTGTTTGCGACCTCTAATAAAGTACTTGAATCCGTTTGAATGAGTAAGGCGTTCATCCATCTGGAGGCAAAGAACACATCCACCTTTAAAGAAGCTAAATCTTGAATATAAGTAGTACTAACAGGTAGGTCTAGCGAATCAATCTCAACGTTATGTCGGATTTTTCGAGCAATTGCGCGCGTACTCAAAAATGCTTCTGGTTCATCTAAAGAGTAGACTGAATGAGCTTTATCAGAGAGAAAAACCATATATCGATGAGTTTGGGCCCTGGTTGAAGAAAATCCGATCGAAAAGAGTGACAACAAGTAGATGGCCTTTAGATTTTTCATTTTTCTTTCTAATAATAGGTTTAATTTTATAATTATTAAATCTCTATATATTTCTTTACCCTTTTTGTAAAAAGCTGTATCAATTATCTTCTCAGCTATTAATATTTGAACACTAAATTAGCTTTTTGATACTAAAAAATACTGATTCTAAACATTAGCATTCGTTTTATTTATCATGCTCAATTGCTTAAAACTTTTAGTGATCCAACCACCGCCAATTATGTCATCACCCTCGTAAAATACAGCGGCCTGCCCGGGTGCGATAGAATTAACACCATTGCCAAAATATACTTTCATAATATCCCCAATTTGCTCGATGATCGCAGGATTTCCCAAGTCATTGTATCGCACTTTTGTAATGGTATCTAATTTACCTGAAGGGATTTTAGGGTATTTTTGAAGGTTTAAATTTTTAACATACATGCCATCTCTAGAGAGTTCATCAAAAGTCCCCAAAACTACTCGATTCGTCTCTTTTTGAATTTCCGTAACGTATACAGGATAACCTAAGGCAATACCTAGACCTTTCCTCTGACCTACGGTGTAAAAAGGATAGCCTTCGTGACTTCCTACCACTTCTCCTGTTTCCAAGACGAATGCTCCTCCTGCCACCTTTTCTTCTAGACCTGCTACCCTTCTGCGTAAAAAACCTCGATAATCATTATCGGGAACAAAACAGATTTCATATGATTCAGATTTAGATGCCAATTCAAATAAACCTTTTTGAAGGGCCAGTGCTTTAATATCTGTCTTGTGAAGATCTCCTAATGGAAAAATAGTACGACTTAAACTTTCTTGAGAGATGCCCCAGAGCGCATAGGATTGATCTTTTTGCAAATCTTTACCCCTTGATACTACATAGCGGACGTTTTCTAATCTAATTCTGGCATAATGGCCCGTGGCTATAAATTCACAATCAAGTTGATCCGCCCTCCTGAGCAAACTGTCCCATTTTATATGGGTGTTGCAGAGCACGCACGGATTAGGTGTTCTCCCCTCTAAGTATTCACTTGTAAAATGATCTATGACATAGTCTCCAAACTCTTCTCTTATGTCGATAATATAATGAGGAAATCCCAGGTTGACGGCGATATTCCTAGCATCATTAATAGAATCAAGGCTACAACAACCAGTTTCTTTTTTATTCCCTCCTGAAGTGCTGTAATCCCACGTCTTCATGGTCATCCCAATAACCTCATATCCCTGTTCGTGCAACATTATCGCTGCAATCGAACTATCTATGCCACCACTCATGGCAACTAAAACTCTACCTTTTTTGCTCATTTGCTTGTTGCCGGGTTCACAGCCTCGGTTTACGCTATTTAAAATAATATACAAAAATAAGCTGTGGTAATTATAATTTATGATTTTGAGGCTTTTAATTTTAAATACAAGGCATTAATTAGCGAACGGCTCCCCTTTATTTTTCGTTTTTTATTTGAAATGAAGATGAATAAATACAAGAGAAAGCAATATTCTATTTCCTCTGAGGTGATCATTATCATATTTATTTTTTTATACTTCTGGAAAAAACTCTTCTAAAGAGCCTTCTCATTTCTTAAAATAAAGTATGAAAAAACTATTTTATTAATAAATTGCAATTAAATGGAGTTAAAAAAGTTTGTAAAAATAAGAGGTGTCAATAACCTCAGCGATGCACGGTATTGTTCAGGAATGATGGTTGACGTAATCGGTTTCAATCTAAATTCAAATCACAAAGATGGTGTAAGTATTGAAGCATTAAAAGCCATAACACAATGGGTACAAGGTCCTCAAATTGCAGGAGAATTTGAGGATATGCAGTTTGAACTTATTCAAAATTACCTTCACATCGTTGATCTAGACATTATAGAAACAAGTAATCCTGATTTATTGGTTCCCTTAAGTGAAACAGGGAAAGAAATATATTTAAAAATAAATCTAGATATTATCAATGACGAGCAAACCCTTCAAAATAAGATTAAAGAAGGACAAATGGCTCATAAAATTGTTGTTTACAGATCTCAAAAAGGAAAAAACAAGTCACTGATCGAACCTCTGCTCCATTATACTCAAAGTGAACAAATCATTAATGGATTTAATTTGGATCTAGACCAAATAGATTCATGGCCGGCCATTGAAATAATGGCTACCGGCGAAGAGAAACCTGGATTTAAAGATTACGGAGAAATCATGGACATTTTGGAGTATTTAGAAGACCAAAAATAAAAATATTAAATTATATAATCTGACATTCTGTAAAGGAAAGGTGATAGTCTATTTAAAATCTAATGAATGCTTAAAAAATCACTTAAAAAGCACCCAGTAATTTAATTTTATTTTAAAAAATAGATTAATTTTTAAATAATTTCTATTATTTCTACTTCAAAGATAAGATTGGCATTGCTAGGGATACTCGAACCACTACCACCGCAGCCATAGCCCAATCTAGAAGGAATATACAACATTATTTTCCCTCCCGCCTTAATAAGAGGAACACCTATTTGCCATCCAGGAATAACTAAAGATAGTGGTAATTTAATCCCCTCAGTATTCTCATCAAATAAACTATTGTCACTCAATAAAGTCCCCCTGTATTTAACATTAACCGTGCTCGCCGCAGTAGGTCTTGATCCCTCACCTTCTTCAATAATAACATATCGAAGGCCTGATTCATCTATTTCCGCAATAATACCCTCCTCGCCCAAATAATCATCTATGAGCGCAACATCAATCGCCATTTGATCAGTGTAAGGAAGTTTAGTGTAGCATGGATTATTATAATAGCTATTCATATTGTTATTATCTGAACAAGATATGAAAAGATGTAAGCTGACCAAAAAAACAAGGATAATTATATTTTTCATCTATAGTTTATTGAAATTGAAATTTAAGATATTTTATTGCTTCACCTAATGCAGCAAATTTACGCTCATATTTTGTTTTAATTCCATAATGTTCAAACACATAATCAGAATCATATAAGTCATGGGTAAAGGCTAGGTTTTTTACACTCGTTCTATTTTGATTTATCAATTCCAGTGTATAATTGAAAAGTTCAGTATTATCTGTTTTGAACCTTAACCAACCATCTGGTTTTAATAGATTTTGATAAATGGCCAAGAACCTAGGAGCGGTTAACCTTCTTTTTTCATCTTTTTCCTTGGGTCTTGGATCTGGAAAAGTAATCCATATTTCATCAATTTCCCCTTTCTTAAAAAAATGCTCAAGAAATTGAATTTGAGTTCTCAAAAAAGCAGCATTCTGAATACCTTGTCGAAGTGCTATTCCTGAACCAACCCATAATCGATCTCCTTTTATGTCGACCCCAATATGATTACGTTTCGGAAAAACTTGAGCGAGCCCCAATGTGTATTCACCCTTTCCACAGCCCAGCTCAAGAACTATGGGTTGCTGATCAGTAAAAACTTTTAAGTGCCATTTCCCTTTGATTTCATCATATAAATCTTTTCCTGATTCGACCAAATTAGCCCTCAATATATTCTCTGCAAAGCGTCTTTTTTTTTGCCTCGTCACAACTCGTCAATTTCTCCAATGATAAAAGTACTTCCCGTGATTAAAATTACATCATCTTTATCAGCTATTGATTTAACAAATGTTAAGGCCAAATTCACATTAAGAAATTCACCTTTATCTAGACAATATTTTTCTCCAATTTCAGCCAATGACTTCAGATCCATCAATCTTGAATTATTTCCTGTAGTCAAATAGTACTGCGCTTCCTTTGGGAACTGATCAAATATCTCATCTATATTTCTATCTTTGGTTGCCCCATAAATGATATGTAATTGCTTGTGATCAAGCATCTTTATTTGCCCCATTAACTCGATAATTCCTTCTAAATTATGACTGACATCCGCAATGATCTTTGGAAGATTCGAAAGTATTTGAAATCTTCCTTTCAAGCCGGTTGAAGTTGTTATTCCACCAAGGCCACTTACCATTTGTTCTGGACTTATTTTCCATCCTTTTTTCTTTAATTGTAAAAGAACTTCTAAGATTCCTGGAATATTTTTTACAAAATATTTTGATTTAATATCAAAAGATACTTCCTCAAGAAGCAGCTCATCTTTTTTAAAAATATGATATTGACCCTTGGCCTTGGGCGTAATCTGGTATTGGTCTGATAATTGGATCAGTGGGGCTTCTTTCTCTGTGGCTTGTACTTTAAAAAGATTGATTAATCTATTTTGAAAGGAGCCAATGATTACAGGTCTATTTTTTTTCATAATGCCCGCTTTTTCTAACGCAATTTTCTCAAGGGTATCTCCAAGAATATCTGTGTGGTCGAAACCTATATTGGTAATTAAAGCTACCTCAGGATCAATGACATTGGTACTATCTAATCTTCCACCTAGTCCGGTTTCAACAATAGCAATATCTACCTTTTGCGTAGCAAAATAATCAAAAGCCATAGCTACAGTCATTTCAAAAAAGGAAGGAGATACAACCTTAATCATATCTTTATGCTTTTTAATAAAATTTCTAATTGCATTTTTATCAATTTGGTGACCATTAATTTTGATTCTTTCTCGAAAGGATTTTAAATGAGGAGAAGTATACAGGCCAACCTTATAATCACTGGCTTGAAGCACGGCTGCAATCGCATGTGCACTTGTACCTTTTCCATTCGTCCCAGCAATATGAACACATTTTATTTTATGCTCTGGATGATCTAAAACACTTAATAAATCAATGGTATTATCAAGGTTTTCTTTAAAGGCTCGTCCACCAGATTGTTGATAACTCGGTAATTGCAGATAAAGAAAGTCAAGACATTCTTGATACTTCAATCTAACTTCGGTTTTAAGATAAAGACAACTTTACCCATCGATCCCAAAGTCACGCCGTCATCCTTAATTTCCAACTGCAAACCATCAAGTGAATTTTTATAGGCAATTGCTACCGAAGGCGGCGTCGTATAGCTGTCTAATTGTGCAGAAATATAACCATCTGAGTCGACTCTTATATTACAGATGACTTTCCCTACAATTTCATCAGAGGTATCTTTAGGCCTTGGTTTTTGTGTGCCCCACTCCCATCCTGAGATTTGCAATTCTGGACCTTCATTCGCTCCTTGTTTAGACCCAATATTTGTCTTATATAAGGCTCTGTCGTCGATTTTATTGATTTTATTATCTGATCCTGTCTCAGAGTCAGTTTGCTCCATTTTACCTTGCAATTCAGAATCAGAATCATCCAAAGATGCATTTTGAAGATCTTCTTCATCCATATTTAACATTTTTTTAGCCTCATTATCTTTCGGTTCAGTTTTCTCTTCTTTTTTATCAGTAGATTCCACATCTTCCATAATTTGCTCAGATTCATCTGAAATAGCTACTGTTTCATCATCTGTCAACGCATCTATTTGTGAAGATGCTATTATTTGATCTGTTTCTACCTCTTGGTCTTTGATATCACCCTGTGACTCACCAGTTGATTCCAAAATTTCCTGTAATTCAGTTACTTCATTGGGGGCGATTTCATCATTGCTTGTTTCTTCTTGAATAATCTGAGTATTCTCCGTTGGTGAGTCATTGGTTTGATTTGGACTCGCTTCTTCAGTACCCGTAAACACTTCAAAACCCAGTTCAATACCGTACTGAGCGATGGGAGGATTAGGTTCCTTCCATGCAACGGCAAAAAAGAGTCCACACAATAATACAATTTGTAGTATTAAGGTAATTAACGCACTTTTTTTTTCAATTCTATTCGACTCTTTTTTCACAAGTTGGGTTTCGTAGCAATGGAAACTTTAGCTTCAAGCATAGTGGCAATCGAGGCAACATATACCAGGTCTTCAACCGGCACTGTTTTGTCACAATGTAGCACTACCGAACCTTCTTCCCCATTAAAGGAATTTCTCAATATCCCCTCTAGTTGATCTTTAGCAATAAGCTGTTCATCTACATAGTATCCCAATTCTTTAGTAATGGTAACGCTTACTTTTTGCATGACAATCGCAGAAGATTTGGAAGTAGGTAGATTAACTGGGAGTCCTGAGGGGGTAATGAACGAAGAAGTCAGCATGAAAAAAATCAATAATAAAAAAACGATATCTGTCATTGACGACATACTAAAAGTCGCATCAACTTTATATTTTGAATTAATATTCATTTTTTTGGCTCTTGGAGCAACTCAATAAAATCTATCGATATAAATTCCATGTTATGAACTAATTTTTGTACCCTTGTGACGAGGTAGTTATATCCGAGATAAGCAATAATACCTACGAATAACCCTACTGAAGTTGTGATCATAGCCTCATAAATACCGCTCGACAATAATTTTGGACTTACTGCGCCCTCTTCCTGCGCAATCGAGATGAACGCTTGGATCATTCCCGTGACCGTACCTAGAAAACCAATCATTGGGGCTGCTCCTGCAATAGTAGCGAGCAGAGATAAATTTTTCTCTAGTTTATTGAGTTCAATTTTACCAATATTTTCAATAGATGCTTCTATATTTGACATATTTGCCCCTATTCTTGAAATGCCTTTTTCAATCATTCTTGCAACGGGTGTATCCACTTTGCTACATACTAATTTAGCCTCATTAATAGCGCCCACTTGAACTTTTTCTCTGATATCATTTTGAAAATTTTCGGGAGTTTTTGATGCGTGTTTCAGGACTAAAATTCTTTCGATGAATATATATATAGCGGTGATCCAAAGAATAATTAGTGGAATCATCATATAGCCCCCTTTGGTCAATAACACCAATAAACTCAGTGATTCTTCATCGCCGGGTAATATTTCATTTATTTGAAGTAATAAGGATAAGACGGTCATAAATCAGAATTTGTTTAGCCTATGATTCGATAAGAACATTCTTGAGATGGAAAAATTGAAATTATATTTATTATACAACTAGAAAAACAATAAAATATTATTCAGTCTTACAGGGAATTGAATACTCTATGATCAATATTTTAATACCCATAACTGCTCATCGAATTCATCTTTATAATTATCCAGTCCAGTCTTCGCTTTGTCAAAGGTTTCATATTCAAGGAGAGCTACCCTAGTAAATTTGCTCGTGCTAAAAGGTGGGATGATCATAATATTTGACCCAGATAAAGTCAATTTTTCAGCATAATCGAAGGCCAGATCATTATCTAAAAAACTACCCACAATTAAATAATACTTATTTAATGGCTGACTTATTTCGGATATCGCTCCAATTGCTTTTGATGCAGATTCCAGTTCAGGGGGATCTGTCTTAACTTTAGGTTCAATGACTTCTTCAATGACGGGTTCAATGACGGGTTCAATGACGGGTTCAGGTATTATTTCCTTTTTTACCTCTTTTTTAACTTCAGAATTAATGATCGGTTTGGAGTCCTCAGACATGCTCAAGAAAATAATACCGATAACAGAGGCAAATAATATACCTAATACGACCACTAAGATAAATTTTAACTTTTGCTTTCCATCTACTTGATGAACGTAAGTCGATGTTTCTTCAATCTTGCCCAAGGGGGGATACGTAGATTCATTAATGTCTGGGATCGTTTGAGTTTTATCATCTGTTAAAGTACCTGAGGAAGATGCTTTGATACCTATCTCATTGAATTCAAGTGGGTCTAAAGGCGAAAAATCTAATTGGGGTAGACCATAATCCTCTCCTTCGTCAAATTGTTCTTTAAAACCATTTTCTTCATTTTCTTCTAGATTACTTGTCGTCACCATAATAATTTTGTAAGCAGCAGATCAAAAAAAAGCACCAAGACTTTATTCTACATGCAAAATATATATTTACAATTAAAAACGCACACTGATTCCCC
>Ga0206127_1003329_pt1 | contig 14995 bp, 18 predicted proteins | sample Helgoland_Spring_6_FD_148646 | JGI IMG/M metagenome (GOLD analysis project Ga0206127, IMG submission 148646) | Pelagic subsurface seawater microbial communities from Kabeltonne, Helgoland, North Sea - Helgoland_Spring_Bloom_20160419_1 | ecosystem: Environmental > Aquatic > Marine > Epipelagic ...
CAGGGCCAGCGGCCATGTGCGTCGCGCTAACAGGCCGAACACAAGACTGCTTCTGACGAAATACCATGCGCGAAAAAGGACTTGCAAAAAGGGAGCCATCCACACAAGACCTTGGACGCTAGCGGAACATCGTTGTGGGCAGCAAAAGCGCGATATCCGGCAACAAAAAGACAAAGCACAGTGCCGCCAGCATAGCGAACCAAAACGGCCAGATACCTCGGAAAATTGTGTTAAGTGGAACACCTTCCGCGATGCCTTTGACAACGAAAACGTTAATGCCGACGGGTGGTGAATTCAGCCCCATTTCCAGCGCGATCACCATCAAAACGCCAAACCATATCATATCGACGCCAAGCGGTTCCAAGATAGGCTGCACCAGTGGAACTGGTCAGAACAAGGATCGCAAAGCCGTCCATGAACATGCCAAGAATGATGAATAGCAGTAAAAAGGCGACAACGATTTGACTACCCGTTAGTCCGATGTCCGCAACCCAAAGCGAGAGCGCGTAAGTGATGCCTGTAAAGCCTACGAAGGTTTTGAACACAAACGCACCAAAGAGGATCATAAAGACTGTTCCGCTCGATTTCAGAGTGCTCGACACCACGTCTTCAATGTTTTCACGCGTTAGTGCACCGCGAAATATAGTCACCAAAAGCGCCAGCAAAGCGCCGATGCCTGCGGCTTCGATGGCGGAGAAAACACCCGAATAGATACCGCCAATTGTGAGCACGATGATGCCAGTGATCCAAGTCGCGCGGCCCAGCGCACGCAGGCGCTCAGGCAGCGGCACGGGATCAAGATTTGTGGGTGCTTTGCTAGGATCACGCGTCACGACAATCCAGATCGCAACGATAAACAGACAAGTCAGCAACAGCCCCGGCAGGACACTTGCCATGAACAACTGGCCGATACTTTGTTCTGTCAGGATGCCGTAAATCACAAACCCTGCAGAGGGCGGAATCAAGATACCGAGCGTCCCACCTGCCGCAATCGCGCCCGTGGCAAGACCGTTTTCATAGCCATAGCGCTGCATTTGCGGCAGCGCGACGCGCCCCATCGTCAACGCCGCAGCGAGCGAAGACCCAGACAATGCTGAAAAGCCTGCGCATCCCACCACTGTGGCGGACGCAAGCCCGCCTTTGCGGTGCCCTAGCCGCGCGTTGGCCGCATCATAGAGATCGCGGCTCATCCCAGAAACGCCTGCAAGATTACCCATCAAAACAAACAAAGGAATGATCATCAAAGGGTAGTTTGACGCCTCTGCAAAAATTTCGCCAACGAGCTTTGGCAGTGCCGCTTGCGGGCGGATCATCTAGATGCCGAGCGTGCCAATCAGCATCATCGCAGCACCAACGGGCATACGAATTGCAAGAAGCACAAACAGGCCACCAAAGCCCAGCGCTGCGATTGTTGTCGGATCCATCAGTGTGCCTTTGCCATTGGGCTTGCGCCGCTGTCGCCCCAGATGCTTTTGAGTAAACTCAAGCCGACCTCGAGTGCGTAAACGCCAAGGCACACGCCCAAGTAATAATAAAAGTAGCGGTGCTCGATGTTGAGATCGGAAGTCACGCAGGCTTTCTTAAACCCGCAAGCTTTAACGAACAGCGCGTAACACGCGAGGCTGATAATGCTGAACGTCGCCAATAGCATGACCACATCAGCGATCCGGCTCATCTTTGGGCCCATAAGCTGGCTGATCACATCAATGCTCACATGTGCCCCGTTGCGAGCGCCGTAAGCAACAGACGCACCTGCAACAAGGATCAGCGTGAGCGTCGCGACATCATTGATCCCGAAGATCGGATCATTCAAAACGTAACGCCAAAACACCGACACTGCGATCGTGCAAATCAAGGCGACGATTCCGAGCCCGCCAACAATAGCGAGCCCGGTTGCCAAGCGCGCGACAATGACATCGCAGCGCTTGATGACGTTTGGTGTGTGGCGCACCACATTACTCGCCCAGCATCAACGCTTTGATTTCGCCGACAGTTTTATAACCTGCTGGCTGCTCCAAAGCTGTGGCAAGGGCTGGCGCAATCGTGTCATTCCAACGCGCTTTTTCTGCGTCGTCCAAATTAATAACCTCAAGGCCGGACTCTTACGCGAGCTTAAGTCCTGCACCCGCAACTTTATCATAAGTCGCGCCGCCACCGCGCGACAGTTCATCACTTGCCACCGCATCAATCCACGCGCGCTTTTCTTCGGACAGACCATTGTAGGTGTCATTGTTCATCAATAAAACAAACGCAGACCCAGAACCCGGGAACCACGTGGTGACATATTTCGCGGGCTCGTTAAGCTTGAACGAGCGGATCGCAGAAGGGTCAATTACGATCCCGTCAATCACCCCGTTTGTGAGGTTGATCACATTCACCGGCTACACAACCGCGGATGCACCCAAGGCTTCCGCGAAAGGAATATCGCCTTTGCTGGTGACGCACAGGGTCATGCAGGCAAGATCTTCCATGCTGCGCACAGGCTTGTCACGCGTCAGCAAGACGGGAGGCGCATTAGCCCAAATCGCGAGGATCTTTGCGTTGTATTCGCTCTCTAGCTCAGCGAGTGCGTTCAAAAGCGCTTCGGTGCAGGCCGTCGCACTTGCACAAACGTCAGGCATGCCAACCACTTGCGTCTTTGGGAAAACATCACCCGTATAGCCCGGAAGCGCGAACACGATATGGGAAACGCCATCCAGCAAAATCGCATACTGCTTTGGCGGAACAGCGTTAAGCGCACCACCTGGTAACATTTGAACGCTTATCCCCCGCCAGAGATTTCAGCCAGTTTCTCAGCAAACGGGGTGAACACACCTGCGTTCATCGGATGCTTTGGCCCCATGAAATAAGCAAGGCTCAGGTTCTGTGCGCTCGCCATTGAATCCGCGCCAATCGCACCTATCAAGGCCATTGTTTCCAGTAGTTTTTTCATTTTCATTTCCTCCCAAAAGTTATTGTTCTGTTTAGCACGGAAAACCTACATATTCACGGGCCAGCGCATGCTGTGCGGGCTCTGAAGTGAGCAAGATATCATAGTCGTTTTCGCGTAATTTCTGATCAAACGCGTCTTTGCAGGGGAAGACATGTAGCAGTTTTGTTAACCGCCAAGAGATGTTCTCTGACGCCCAAATCCGCTTGAGCGCAGTGTCACTGTAGCTCTCTAAATGGGTCACATTGCCGTTCTTCAGCGCGCTCACAAACGAGCGTGAAAGTTAATAGCCATCAGAAAACGCCAGATTTAAAACTTTTGCACCCGTAGGCGGCAAAATATGCGCAGCGTCCCCTGCAAGGAAAAGTCTGCCATAGCGCCAAGGCTCAGACACAAGCGATTGCAACGGCGCGATGGATTTCTCAATCGATGGCCCCGTTTGGATCTGACTGGCCACATCTTGCGGGAAACGGCGCAACAAGGTTTCCTAAAAGCGATCATCAGACCAGTCCTCGATTTTGTCGCTCACCGGGGCTTGCGCATAATACCGGCTAAGCTGCGGATTACGCTGCGCCGCCATCGCCATGCCATCAGAGTGATAGGCGTAAATGAAATTCTCGAGCGGTGGCTTTTCCACCATTATTCCAAGCCAGCCAAAGGGATAAACCCGCTCGTAGGAACGCCTTAAATGCTGTGGGATCGCTTGACGCGAAGGACCGTGATACCCGTCACAGCCCGCGATATAACGCGCATCGATCCGTTCGGTTCGCCCGTCTTTTTGGTAGGTAACAAAGGGCGCTTCGCTATCTACCTCATGCAGGGCAACATTCTTTGCCTCGCATATCACCGCACCGCCATCACGTTCACGCGCAGCGTAAAGGTCTTCGGTGATATAGGTTTGCCCCCACGCCACCATATGCTTGCCAGTCCACTTCTTCACATCGATTAAGTGGCTCTCTTTGTCTCGCCAAAGAATTTGCGTGCCGTCTTTGACCTTGCCCATCTTATCCATGCGCGCGCCCAAGCCGTAATCACGCAACAACTGTGCCGCGTCATGCTCAAGCACACCTGCACGGATGCGGCTCAACACATAGTCCTTGTCCTTGGATTGGCGTTCAAGCACCACGGTATCGATACCGTTTTGATGAAGCATGTGGCTCAGCATAAGTCCCGCAGGACCACCGCCAATGACGCAAACCTGTGTTTTCACCTGTTGCTTTCTCTATCTGGGAGGACAGGTCAGAGGACGTAGCACTGAATCGACATGTTCGCTATCGATGCGTATCGATGATTGGTATGGGAAATTTCGATCACAAAGACCTCGACTGGCACCTTCTGCACATCTTGCTGACAGTTCTTCAGGAGACAAACGTCACCCGTGCTGCGGATCGTTTGGGCCTCACACAGTCCACTGTCAGCCATGCTTTGAAAAAATTGCGTCTGATTTTTGGCGATCCTCTCTTCGTGCGTTCTGGCAAAGGGATTGTGCCCACAGAGCGCGCGCGCAGTTTGCGTGATCCCGTCACGGCCATCCTTGATAGCATCAAACAGCTCTCTGATGCGCGCCCCTTTGACCCGCGCGACGCCCCATTGGAATTCGTCATCGCCGCCAATGACGCGACGCGAGACCTGTTGTTCCCGCGCCTGATGTTAGACGCAGCACAAGAGCAAATTGATCTGCGCCTGAGTTTCATCCCGTCGGGCCTGCCCAGCACCAAGTTGCTCAACGACGCGCGCTGCGATTTGATCGTGACGCCGATGCCGCCGGATGGACCCGACATCATTCAGAGCAAACTGTTTGAGGGGGAAATGCACTGCTACTATGATGCGACACAGCGCGATCCGCCGCGAAATTGGGATGCTTACCGCACAGATCGCCATATTGCCGTGCGCTTTGCTGACGGGCGCGCATCCTCTGAGTTGGTTGCGCATGTTGACAGCGCGCCAATCAAACCACCTGTGTTGACGGTCACGAACTTCGGCTCGCTCGTCCCATTCATCAAAGGCAGCACTTTACTCGCGACCGCCCTTAATCATACGGGGTTAGGCCCGCTCAAAGAACTTGATCACGCCCCTTTGCCCTTTTCCACAGATCCAGTGTCGGTGTTTCTGGTTTGGCACAGACGCGACAGTACAGATCCTGCACACCGCTGGCTTCACGATAGAATCAGACAATCTGCGCGCGCTCTTAAGCTACAAAACTGAGCCGTTGCTCCGATGATCGCTGGCACAGCAAAGATCACGAAATGCCTTGCATATTCAACGCATTGCTTCGTTAATGTAGCACGTCTTTCATGGGGAGAAATGAGATGGGTCTTATCGACGTTAAAAGCTACGCAGCTGGTCAATGGATCAGCCCCGATGAAAGCGCGCGCAACTTTGAGAACGCTGTAACGGGTGATACTTTGGGTCGTGCAGGCAATGGCTCCCTTGATGTGCAAACGATGCTCGATCATGCGCGAAACGTCGGCGGTCCCAACCTGCGCAAGATGACGTTTCATGACCGTGCGCGGCTCATCAAAGCGCTCGCCACCCATCTAAACTCTCAAAAGCAAGCGCTTTATGATCTGTCGTATGCAACCGGTGGCACGTTCTCGGATCATCAAATCGATATTGATGGCGGCATTGGCACGATGTTTGTCTTCGCCTCCAAAGGGCGCCGCGAGATGCCGGATTCGAACATTTACCTCGATGGTGAAGTCGAGCAACTCTCCAAGAACGGCACGTTCTTAGGCCAGCACATCGCAACCTCTTTGCAAGGCGTCGCAGTCCATATCAACGCGTTCAACTTTCCTGTTTGGGGCATGCTGGAAAAACTCGCACCGACTTTGCTTGCGGGGGTTCCTGCCATAGTGAAACCCGCGACAGCGACATGCTACGTCACCGAACTCGCTGTGCGCATAATGCTGGAAAGTGGCCTTTTACCAGAGGGCGCACTCCAACTTGTGTCCGGTGGTTTGGGTGACATGCTGGATCGTTTGGACTGTCAGGATGTGGTAAGCTTTACAGGCTCTGCTCAGACAGCCTTTAAGCTGCGTTCTGCGCCACATATCCTGAAAAACTCGATCCGCTTTGTGGCTGAACAAGACAGCCTTAACGCCTCCATACTTGGGCCAGATGCGGTGGTAGGCACCCCTGAGTTCGATCTTTTCATCAAAGAAGTGCAACGAGAGATGACTGCAAAAGCCGGGCAGAAATGTACGGCCGTCCGCCGTATCTTCGCCCCTCAGACCCAAGTTGAAGCGGTCATCGAAGCGCTCAGCGCGCGCCTTGCCAAAACGGTCATTGGTGATCCACAGGCCAAGGGGACCCGCATGGGGGCGCTGGTGTCCAACAGCCAAAAGCATGACGTTCTGGAAAAAGCGAATATTATTGGCACAGAAGCCGAGCGTGTCTACGGCGACCCTGAAAATTTTGCGCTCAACAATGCGGATGCGAACAAAGGCGCGTTCCTGCCACCGATGCTTTATCATTGCGCATCGCCTGACACGGCAGAGCGCATCCATGACACAGAAGCCTTCGGCCCTGTCTCAACGATTATGGGCTACAGCGATCTGGAACACGCCATAAGATTGGTTAACCGCGGCCAAGGCTCGCTTGTCGCGTCGGTGATCACCCATGATCCAGACGTCGCGCGCGAAGCGGTGCTGGGGGCTGCTGCGTTTCATGGTCGGCTTTACTTCAACAATCGCGACAGCATGAAGGAATCTACAGGCCATGGCGCGCCGCTGCCTCATCTTGTGCATGGCGGACCGGGTCGTGCAGGTGGTGGTGAAGAAATGGGCGGCGTGCGTGGCGTGATGCACTATATGCAGCGCACCGCGATCCAAGGCAGCCCTGAAATCCTCTCCGCAATCAGCAGCAAATGGGTGCCCGGTGCCAAAGAAACACCCGCACCTGCACATCCCTTCACGCGTACGTTCCATGAGTTAACGATCGGCGAGACAATCCACACTGCGCCGCGCGAGATCACGCTGGCGGATATCGAACACTTTGCTGAGTTTACGGGGGATACGTTTTACGCCCACATGGATGACGCCGCGGCCAAACGTAACCCGTTCTTTCCAGGGCGCGTGGCGCATGGGTATTTGCTGCTAAGCTTTGCGGCTGGACTATTTGTGGAGCCGAATGAGGGACCCGTTCTTGCCAACACAGGCCTCGACAATCTGCGTTTCATGAAACCTGTTGAGGCGGGTGACAGCATCAAAGTGCGCCTAAGCGTGAAGCACAAAACCCCCCGTAACGAAGACTACGGAGAAGTGCGTTGGCATGTGACTTTGACGAACCAAGATGATGAAAAGGTCGCGGAGTACGAGCTTTTGACGATGAACGCGTATACGTCCTAGGACAAGCAAAGCCGCGAAATCACGCGGCTTTCATAAAGCCAGCAAAGAACGTCTCAACCTCGCTCACCGCGTCGAGCGGCAAAACTTGTGCGACGTATTGATCTGGGCGCACGATCAGCAAAGCGCCATGCGCACGGTCAATACCGCGAAGATCGAAAATATCTTGACCGTGCGTCGTATCAGGGCAAAAGGCTTTTTCATAATCGATCAAGCCATACACCCCTTTTCGCGGCAAAAGCAGATCAGGCAGCCCACCAATATCCATCTCGCGATGCGGCGTTTGAAAGACGGCGCGCAGGTCAAACACACTGTCGATGTCAGCGTCCTTTGGAGTATACATAGGAAATAAGTTTAGCGACAACGCAGAGCACATCTTCGCGATATAACCGCCCTGTTGCCCCACGTCTCGCGCAGCGGCAAAGGCCATCAAACGCCAACGACCATCCGCCTTTAACGCGTGCCCAAGTTGCATCGCCTTCGCGTCGCCAAGCCGGACCACAGGCGCAGAATGAAACCGCATCCCTGTTTGATAACCCGTCGCCAAAGTCTGATGCGCGCCGGAGCCTGTCAGCATAGAAGCGCTATACCGCGTCTCCACTCCGGCAGTGTAGCGACCATGCTTTTTGAAGTATTGCTGGAAGCGTGCCGCCTCTTCAGGTGTTTTGGGTTTCGCACTAAACAAACGCGCCATGTCTTTGTCGAAATCAATAAGCTCCTTCGCTTTGGCCTGCCGTTCGTCTGAATATGTATCCAGCAACTGAGGCCCCGCATGCCCTCGCAAAACAGCCGCTAATTTCCAGCCCAAGTTAAACGTATCAGCCATAGACACATTCATGCCCTGCCCCGCCTTTGGGCTATGCGTGTGGCACGCGTCACCCGCAATAAACAGCCGGGGCTGTTTGGTGCCACGTGCGTCGGGCGCCACATCATCAAACGCGTCACAAACGCGCTGACCGATCTCATAAGCGGACCACCACGCCACCTCTTTCACATCGAGTGAATAAGGCGCCAGGATTTTTTGCGCTTTTTCAACCAGCATGTTCGAGGTCACATTCCGATCAGCCGCGCGCTCATCGCCGTGCAATGCATCCAGTTCGATATACATTCGAACCATGTAGCCGCCTTCGCGTGGGATAATCAGGATGCTACCATGTTCAGCAGACTGGATCGCCGCTTTCAAACGGATGTCAGGGAAATCCGTCACTGCGAGCACATCCATCACCCCCCAAAGCTGACGCGCTGCCTCGCCTTTAAGGGCGTGCCCCATAGCGCGCCGCACTGTGCTACGCGCACCATCGCACCCAACAATGTATTTGGCGCGGACCGTTTTCTGAACGCCGTCCTCACCACATGTGAAGCTTGCGGTTATTGGGTAATCCAGATCATCCGTGCGCGTCACATCAACAAGATCATGCCCGTAGTCAGGCTCCAAGCGCCGCGCAGAATTACGCATGATTTCCAGATAAAAGTCATGCACGCGCGCTTGGTTCAAAATGACGTGCGGCATCTCTGAGAGATCATCTTCAACATCTTGGATACGATCAGCGCGCGCAAGCCCTGCACCCGTGTCATCGGGCCGCCAAAAGGCGACTTCATTGACCCAGTAAGCTTCTTTCAAAACCTTTTCGGAAAAGCCAAACGCCTCGAACATTTCAACCGAGCGGCATGCAATTCCATCAGCTTGCCCAACCTCGAGCGGACCAGCTTTGCGATCAGTGATCATCGTTTTAATTTCTGCAAACGCCGATAGTTGCGCCGCAAGAGTAAGACCCGCAGGCCCGCAGCCAACGATCAAGACATCCACATTTTGAGACGCCATCTGCCTATCTGAAAGCGATTTACTTATCGAAGGATCACCAGCGCAAAACCCGTTCAAGTGGTACTGCATAAAGATGCTCCTTTACTGATAAGTATGCACACTAATATGCGGAAGTCATCAAGCTCTGTCAATATAGTAAGTATGCACCTTATTTTTCATCGCTGAGTTGATTTACATCAAAGCCCGCGTTTTTGAATGCGTTAAACAAAGAAGACCTTTGCAACGGGAGACACGCAATGTTCATGAAGAAAATTGATGAGAGCTTTGGCCTGACGCTTGGCATGGCTGAGCGTCTCGGCATTGAAACGGGACGCACTGTCTCGGCAAACCCAGAAGTAGACGCAATCGCGCTCCGCTCAGCTGTTCTGAAGTGCGCGACCTGCAAGCATCATGATGCTTGCAAATCACTTCAGGCAACGCATACGCAGCTAGATGCGGCACCGGACTATTGCCGGAATTGGTAGCCGATCACTTACTCGGGGCAGCGTCCGCAAGTTTGATACCAGTCTCTGCGCAACGCTCAAGAAGGGGCGAGACTTTCCAAGCGACGGCATCTTCTTGGCTCAACTCGCGTAAACGCGCGACAATCGCCTTAGCGCCAAGCGTATCCGCATAGTGCATCAAACCGCCGCGCCAACGTGGGAAACCATAGCCGAACACCGTTACCAGATCGATGTCGCGCGCGTTGTGCGCGATACCTTCATCGAGGATGTCAGCCGCTTCGTTGATCATCGCAAGCACGAGGCGCTCTGTTATTTGCTCGCCCGAATAGTCGGTGCGCTCACGCTTTGCCAAGTGAGATTCCTCGATCGCAAGGTCGGCGACAATTGGATCATCGACTTTGCCATTGCCACCCGGATAACGATACCAACCCGCGCCTGTTTTTCTACCCAGCTTGCCCAACTCGACCATACGGTCCGCAATCGGAATATAGCGACGGTTAGGATCACGCGTCGCGTCCTGACGGCGCCGATTGGCATGTGCGATATCAAGGCCGGATAGGTCTTGCGCCTCATATGGGCCCATTGCGTAGCCGAGCGCTTCCATCGCCTCGTCTACTTCCCAAGGGCTTGAGCCATCCATAAAGACTGTATCCGCCGCCTCACGATAACGCGCCAGAATGCGGTTACCGATAAAACCGTCACAGACACCTGCAAGCACCGGAATTTTGCGCAGCGCCTTGCCAAGTGCGAAACCTGTAGCGATTGCCGCATCACTGGTTTTATCACCGCGCACAATCTCAAGCAGTTTCATGATATGCGCAGGCGCAAAGAAGTGCAGGCCAATCACGCGAGACGGATCCGGCAAAGTTGCGGCAAGCTCGTTGATATCAAGGTAAGAGGTATTGGTCGCCAAGATCGCCTCTTTGGGCAGTGTCATCGCCAATTTGGCAAAGACATCCTTTTTCACCTCCATGCTTTCAAAGGCAGCCTCAATGGCAAGCATCGCGTCGCCGACAGTCGTATAATCTGTCGTCGCGTTGAACCGCGTACGGTGATCTTGCGCACGCGTATCGCTGATCAAACCTCGCTTCAAGCTGGCGTCGATAACCTTTTCAACATTGGTCTGCGCCCGTGCGACGCCGTCTTCATCCGTCTCCAAAATCGTCGCACGAAGCCCTGCATTCAGCAAAGCATAAGCAATGCCAGCCCCCATAGTCCCACCACCAACAACAGCGATGTGATCCAGAGCGACAGGATCAGCTTTGATCGTCTCCGGCATCTTAGCCGCGCGCTCAGCAAAGAAGATATGGCGCAGCGCACGTGCTTGATCACCTATTTTCAACTCTAGAAAGGCGGCGCGTTCAATCGGCAAAGCGTCATGGAACGGGATCGACAATCCAGCCTCGATCACATCAATCGCACGGTTTGGCGCGATCTGGTTCGGGCTTTTCTTCGCAATGGTTGCGCGTGCATTCGCGAGTAGTTCTTTGTCATGCTCAGGTGCGGGCAATTCCCATGTCGGGACAATGCATCCGAGCTCTTCGGTGTTGACCATATAAGCCTCTTCCACCGGATCATCCTCGACCGTGTGGGTCAGTTTTGCCGCCAACGCGTCAGCAGCATTCAGAGGCTTCCCAAGGCTGATCATATCAAGCGCTTTTGCCAAGCCAACCAAACGCGGCAAGCGTTGCGTACCACCCGCGCCGGGGATCACACCAAGCGTCACTTCGGGCATCCCAATTTGTGATTTGGGCGACATGATCCGCATCCGGCACGCCATCGCAACTTCTGCGCCGCCCCCAAGGGCAACCCCATCAATCGCGGCGATCCAGGGAACGAAGCTCTCGTCAATCGCGTTCAGAACGTCAGGCAAATGCGGTTCAAGCGGCGCACTATCAAACTCGCGCGCATCGGCACCAGCCGCGAATGCGCGTCCCTTTCCGCTTAGAATAACACGGGTCAAATGCAACTCTTCCGCCCAGCGCACGGCATCGAGCAAACCTTGACGCACCGATTGCCCAATCGCGTTCACAGGCGGGTTATCGATTTCTACATAGCCCACATCGGCTTCGTTGCGTTTCGTGACGCTCATGGCGCGTTCCCCTGTTTTTCTTAAATCTTGTGTGATTTTGAGATGTTGTGCGCTTTCAACAAAGCGTTCAGTTCCGCGCGTGACGTTTGGATATTCTGCCCGCTGGTATCCAATTGATAGCTTGCTTTGGCATAGTGGCGTTCGCGTGTTTTCAAGATCTGGCGCAATTGTTCCATGGCTTGCGGGTTACCCGCCATGGGGCGCAAGTCGCCTTGTGCGCGTACACGGTCCATATGCTCGGACGGTTGCGCCTTGATCCAGATTGTGTGGAAATCTGTCAGAACATTATCAAATGTTTGCGGCGAAGAGACGATGCCACCTGCGACAGCCAAGACCAAACGTTCATGCGTTGCAATGATCTTGTTGAGCGTTTCGGCTTCGATCTGGCGATAACCGTCTTCGCCATAGAGAGCGATGATCTCTCTGACTGGCACACCAATTCGCGCTTCGATCTCTGTGTTGAGCTCTAGAAACGGCACCCCTAAATCAGAAGCCAAGAGCGCGCCCAAGGTGGATTTGCCAGCCCCTCGCAGCCCAATGAGACAGATACGCTCTGCCTTGGATTTACGTTCGCGTGTAGGATCCAGCACCTGAAGCGCGCGCGCGCGCGTCGCAACGTCCGCCTTTTGATAAAGTGCTGTGACGTGGCGCAATTCTGCGGTCTGCGAGGTTGTCTCTGTGATCAGCGCTTCAATCGGCAGTTCCAAAGCAGTGGCAACCTGTTGCAACAAGCCAATCGAAATATTCCCCTCACCGCCCTCAAGCTGCGCGAGATAGCGCATCGACACGCCAGAGCGCTCCGCTAACTCGCGGCGCGAAAAACCTACACCCGTGCGCGCGGCACGCACTTGCGTCCCAACAAGTTGGATCAAGCTTAACGCTTTTTCGCTCGGCTTTTGCGCCTCTTTTAGCATTAACCAGCATCACCCGCAGGAATATGCGCTTCGACTGCGCGGCGAATGTCTTCGGGCGGGGATTGCTTTTTAAACTGATCCGCCACGATGAAAACACTGACCGTGCGCGTGGAAAAGCACAGCTTGCCATCCTGTAGACCATCAACGCGGAAGGTGATCGACGTCTCACCCAACTTCACAGGCCAGACATGGCAAATTAGGCGGTGGCGCGGCGTGACGGGAAAGGCAAAGTCCATCTCAAGACGTACGAAAGGCGTGCCAACATTGCGATCCAGTTCCATCTGGAACCAACCGTCACCGCCGAGCTTGTCTTCCCACCATGCGTTGATCGCCTCCAAAGCGAACCACGGCAGGCGCCCAGTATACGCGATTTTCGCAGGATCACAGTCGCCCCAACCTATGCGTACCATATGTTCGAAAGTTTCTGTCGGACGTGGTTCCATCAGTAAGTCTCCACGTGAAAACGACCATCTTCGCGCATCACATCGCTCAGGGCCGTCCATTGCTCACCCATCGATTCAGCGATGTTGGTGAAAGCACGTTCGACGCCGTCTTCCATCTCTTTCATCCCACAAATATAGATGTAGGTGCTTGGGTCTTGCAGCATCTCTGCCACAAGGTCTTGTTCCACCAGCATGCGGTCTTGAACGTATTCTTTGGGCTGATCGGGCAAGCGGCTATACACAAGATGCTTTTGCAACAAATCGCTTGGCACTTTGTTAAGCGGTCCAAAGTACGGCAAGCTATCAGGTGTGCGCGCACCAAAGAACATGACCATGCCGCCAGACTTTTCGCCCACCGCGCGTTGCCGCGCCATTGTGAACGCGCGCATCGGGGCCGCGCCTGTGCCGGTGCAGATCATCAAAAGGCGCGCATCGGGATCAGAGGGCAACAAGAAAGTCGCGCCAAACGGGCCCGTAACATTAATCTTGGCACCCTTCTCAAGGTCACAAAGATAGTTCGAACACACGCCACCCTCTTCACGTTTCACTGTGAGCGAGACGTTGTGATACCCTGCACGCTCGCCATCGCGCGGACTGGACACTGAGTAAAGGCGCGGCAGATGCGCTTTGCCTTGTGCATCTGTTCCGGGTGCAATGATGCCGACGGATTGACCCTCTAAAACAGGGAACGGTTTGCCCTGAAATTCTAAAATAATGTGGCGCGTGTCCGCATCAGAGCTTTCACTGGTGATACGGTAATTGCCTTGCACGACAGCCTCAACAGGGTTGCCAAGATTATAGAGATTGATCGTCGGCTTCGCAGCCGTCGCAGGCGCTTTGGCCTTACCGCCAGCGCCTTTCTGTGCTTCAGCTAGAAGCACAGCGACAGGATCAATCTCATCCGTTTGCGCACCCCCTTTGGCGCTTGTCTCCGACACGACAACTTCGCCCTGCTCAGGTAATTCTTCCCAGCTGTACTGGTCCTCAAGCGAATACGCTTCGTCCTTGCTGCCCACAACGCGCCACTCATCAATTGAACCAGTGGGACACACAGGAATGCAATCCATACAGAAGTTGCACTTGGACGCATCAACCACGACGTTGTCATCGTTGTGCTCAATCGCTTGTTCTGGACAGGTCATTTCGCAAGTATAGCAACGAATGCAGATTTCAGGGTCGATTACATGCTGCTTGAAAGGGGCGTTCACGAATGTAGCTCCGATGAGCCGAGCAAGATTTCGGGCAAGACGCTCAGTTCCATCAACATACGACACGGGCCAGCACAATCGTGACATCCCAAACACTTGTCACGCAGCTTTGCGGCGGTTTGGGCGGTGTCTTTGCTCAGGGCATTACGTTCGATCAACATGAGGTCTCTCCCATTTAGAAAAGGTCGGCAGGGATTTGCACCCCTTCCAAAGGCGTTCATCACGCCATGTGCAGTTTAACGTACTCAAAGTCGCCCGGCTTATTGTCGATACCGACCTTGGGCGGCGCGATCCAGGAGGCGTATTTTCCCGCCTCATAGCACGGTACCATCAGCGAGGTGATGTAGTCGCCATCCGCAAGCGTAGGCAGCCAATCACCAGCGCGCTTTTCCCACTCTTCGTTGGAAATGATGTCGCCCGCTGGGTCCGTGTGGATCGGCGCAAAGACGCCAATTTGACGGTGGAACGCTTCGTGCGGCAAGGCCAGTGCAAATTCGACCCCCGCTTTCGCGATAAGCTTGTTCCAGCGGCCAATGCCACCAGATGCGTCGCGGATATAGTCATCCCGCAGGCGCATGTTGATCGCAGTCAGAGCAGGCACTTCTTGCGCAACGATTTTGCCGTCCACAACAGAGCGGACCACGTAAGTGTCGTTCTGCAATTGGTGATCATCGTCGATCCGCATCTCCATATAGCGGCCCTTGATGCCGTGGTTGAACGCATTCGCGGCGTTGGTGGAGACTTCTTGCCCAAACAGATCAAGCGAGAGCGAATAATGCAGGTTTAGCTTTTTCTGGATCG
>Ga0206127_1003330_pt1 | contig 14993 bp, 15 predicted proteins | sample Helgoland_Spring_6_FD_148646 | JGI IMG/M metagenome (GOLD analysis project Ga0206127, IMG submission 148646) | Pelagic subsurface seawater microbial communities from Kabeltonne, Helgoland, North Sea - Helgoland_Spring_Bloom_20160419_1 | ecosystem: Environmental > Aquatic > Marine > Epipelagic ...
AAATACCATCTTCTGTCTCAGGATCAAGAGTAAGAATTTCATTATCACAAATGGTAGTATCAGCGATCAGATTGACTTCCATTTCTTCTGCAATGATGTTAATGGACTTAGTGATACTTTGTATTTTTCCGTTAAGCTCTACATAAAGGGTGACATTATATGAACTCGCAGATTCGTAGGCATGAATGGGAGCGATGCTGTTGATTCCATTTCCATCTCCAAAATCCCAAACATATTTATTGGCGGGCGGATCTACTAAAGGGAAAAATTTAGTAGATAGATCTTGACAACTATCTAAATAAATAAAATCTAAAGAGGTGAATTCTTCAAAAGTACCCGGTGCAAATGATGGGAACTGCGTACTTTGAAAATCGGTCGTTAAAAAATCATCTTCGTATACAATCAAGTCATAACTACTATCAATATTTTTAATTTGCTTCACTAAATAAGGACCTGATTCCTCTTCTTGGACGAGGTGATAAATATTACCATCAATGGCCCTCTTAAGACCATAACTTCTGTAAATGGGTTGTGATAGAATCGATTGAATCAGACTTGAGCTATCAGTTAAATCAAACTGATAAAGATCGCCAGAGATCTCATCTAAGGCACCATAACGTGAAAGATATAATTTGCTCCCATCATTTGACCAGTCAGCGTCATAAATATTTTGTTTAGCATCATCAGGAAAACCTGTATTTAAAATTTGACTATTGAAGCTTAACACTCCAGAACTATCATTAAAATTCATGAGCATAACGTTTCTTGAGGCAGTTTTGGGTGCTACGGCTAGAATAGAATAAACTGGATTCATTGACATATGGGCTGCTTCAAATTGCCTCATGTCAGTAGTAAAGGGATCAAGAATACTTACAGGCTCTGGATCAATGCCGTTATTGGTGATTTTATATACATAAAAAGCATGGGTACCTCTGTTTTGGGCGATTAACCAGCTCAGGCTTAGATTAGCGGCACTTTGTACTACCGTCATACCCTCCGCAGGACTGAAAAGGCCTACTGGATTATTATTTGATATGACTTCACCTAAGGGGGCATTAAGACTTCCATTACCGGGAGCACTCAGATCTACGATACTATATTGTAATTCATCTTCTGCGGATAGTTCGCTTGCGTTGGTGAAAACAATATATCTCTCTGGATCATCCGGTGAGGGACAGGCCAAGGCGGTTTGATTGACCGACGCATCACCGTTTAAATCAACAGCGCCCGACATAATTTTTCCGGAGCCATCGTAAATTCGAATACCATCGGTGTATAACATTAAATTTCCTGTTAGAGAATGATTAATTACCGCTGAACCCCCAGATCCAAAATTTGGATTCATACGATCCTCCTGGTATACGAGAAGCCCATTTTTATCAAATTGCAAGTTGGCAGTAGAACTGCCAAAAAACCATTGCGACTCATTTAATAATTGCGCATTTGAAGCCATCGAAAAAACCAGAAGACAGGTATAAATGAAACTTTTCTGATAAAAGGTGATGAGGTTTGCGAAGGATTTAATAGTTAAGTGGTTCAACTGTGGATTCAAATCTTTAAATTTATCGCAAAATATTATGATCTATTTAACGTTGTATCAGTAGGCCAAAGTATAATGCCAAATATATGCTTTACAAGCTTACGAGCATAAAAAATTGCCGTTTAGAGCAAATATAAGCAGTTTTTTTGGACAAAAAAAAGTGTAGGTAACAAATCAATAATTGAATTTTTGGAAATAAATTTGACCACCAAAACCTCCTCAATTTAGTACCATTTCTAGTGCTCAAATATATCATTATTTTTCCTCTTTTCTCTAGACCTCCTCCTCATAGATCTGATGCTTGAAAGCAAAGGTACTAATCTTCATTTTTCAAAAAAAAGATCAATGTACAGCCTTGATCAGCAGTTGAAAATTGGAGGAGTTTGAGGCTTATTTTGAGGTGTTGAGGTGAGGGTGATCCTTGATTTTAAATAAGGGTATCTAAGGAATGTCTATCGTTTTAATTCGACAGAAAGTTTTGGTCAAGATTGTAGCAATTTTGGCAGTCAATATTGTCATATGAATGATTTGAGTATTAAACTCCTGGGGTGTGATGTCTCAGGAATTTTTTAATATTGCCTAAATAAAATTATTAATTAATTAACTAGTTAAACAATGAAAAATATTACTTTAACCTTATTAACGGCTATTTTAATCTCGTGTACAGATAATCAAAATACCCAATTAACAGCTCCAGAGAACCCTAATTATCTTTTTCAAGCTACATATTCTCAAGATTTTACAATGGGTAATCCAGAACTTGTTGTAAAATTTCAAAATCTACTTAAAAATTGTCAGGAAAAAAAATTAGATAATTTATCAAGTTACTTTACCGATGATGTTGTGTGGAGTCTTCCAAATGGAAATAGGGTAGAAGGAAAAGATAGTGTAGTATATTATTTAACCGATTTTTGGTCAACTTCTGCCACAGTTATAGATTATAGTTCTGCTGTCCATTTCTGTGTAAAAACAAAAGAAGGGGAGGAATGGGTTTTAATTTGGGATAGCCAAACTATAAATGATGTTGGAATAAGGTATCAAGAAGCTATTGCATTTGAAGGGAGTAAAATTCGCTTTATGAATACGTTTACAAAACCAAGAGAGTAATTGTCCACTCTTAGTTCAAGAGATTAACAGTACTTGCGGATGTTTCTCTAAAGAGGTGATATTAGAGGAATTTGGTATGATAATTGCTATTTTTCTAAATCCATCAAACCTTAAGAAAATGAATAAGATCAAAAAAATTCACTACATTATAGGCCTTATATTACTCATTACAATTAGTGCACTTAATCAGAGAAATGAAACTCCTCCGCGATTTGAATTTACTTCTTTCACGGTTGTAGAGTCAATTATTCCTAACGGAATAGGAAGATCAAGAATTATCAATTCATTAGAGATGCGCGATCACAAAGAATACACCAGTATCAAATCGCCAGGATTAAAGTCAAGAAATAAATCAGATCGTCAGGAAATTCGAGCTAATGAGTACGAAGAAACCAAACTGTTGAACTTTTTTAATGTTGTTGGTATCAGATTTCAAAATATTGCCGCCAATGATGCTTTAATTAACGACAAGGTCAGTACCATGCTTAACGACGGTTGGGAATTAGTCAATATTGTTGCAGGAGTGGAATCCGTGGGCAGCGAGGATGATAAAAATGGTATTTACATTACCCGATTTTATTTCAAGCGCAACAGTTAGCATCTTTTTTTGGTATAGTGCCTACAATTTTTCTTTTTAAGAAAATAATTCACCACAACCCTGTTGAGGTAAATAATGGGATTATGACTATTTCTTGGAATGATGAGGATGATGATCCATTTGAATTAAAGATGAGGAACATCCAAACTTTTAAAAATGCGTTTAGTTGTTTCCAAGAAGTGTAAAACATTAAAGCTGAGATAATTAATTATAAATTTATTATTTTAAGGGACCTAAGAATACCAAAATGAAAAAAAAGCAAAAAATTTTTCTTCATCACCTTAATGATAAGGTTTATATGGACGTGTCGTCCAATGGAAATAACAATGACATGAGCTGTGTTTGTTACATTTATGAAAATGTTTTACAAACGGGTATAGATGAAACTGGATTAGATAATGGTGTCTTAACTTATGATATTAAATTCAGAAAAGAATGTGGGGCAAAGTCTTAATTAATTAACAATGATAATTATTCTAGCTGTCAGATCGTTCCTTTGTCAGTTGGAAGTGGGATCACAAATTAATCTAACTAATAATAAATTGATTTTTTTAGTTCTGTGGTAAACTATGATCTTTGGCTTTGGGGTGAAAATACATTGTATGAAGATAACCCATATCTCTCCTTCAGAGAATTAAAACTAAGCATAGAGTGATAGAAAAACTGATGAAATTTATTGAAACATATATTGAAAGAATGGTGGCCTAAAATGACAAGATGAACAAAAATATTTCGAAATATATCATTGAATTCGTTGTTATCGTATTAAGTATAAGTATTTCTTTTTTTCTTGAAAACAAAAGGATCGATAACGAAACAAAGAATAGAGAAAAGCTTATTAAAATTAATTTAAAAAATGAGTTAAGCAACGCAAATGCATATTTGCAATCTAGGGAGAAAGCGTATTCGGTGGATTTATATTTCTTAAATGCATTACTTGAAAAAGAAGTTAATTTAGATAGTTTACATAGTTTAGGATTAGATGGTGCTGGATATTATAATTCTATTTGTTTTTGGAGGAATTTTAATCCCCCAAGTGCAATTTACTCTTCATTGGTTAGTGATGGAGAAATAAATTTGCTAGAAGGAATAGAAATAAAAGAATTACTCTATCGAATTTATGTACTTAGCCCTGAATATCTTAATGTACACATTGAAGGTGATAAAAGAGCAGCGATAGAAATTGAATCTTATTTAATTTATAATTATCCAAGTTTTTTTAACAAGGGATTGGTGACAAATGACAATATTAAAATCTTGAAAGAATTAAGAAGGATTATATTTGATGATGACACTTTGATGGCTTTACTGAAAAGAAAGCAGTTAAGAATGGATAGTAAGTTAAGTGTTTTTAGGAATTATTTAACATTGAGAGAATCAATAGCAGAGAAATGGAATTAATGGTATTACAGATGTTCAATTCCTATACGGTGAAAGATCTGATGAGGATAGAGTGAACAGCATTCTCACTAACGGCTGGAATTACCTTGCCCTTGAAGAGTGGAAATTGAATGAAGATTTAGATTGAAATTATGAAAATAAAAATAACAGGTATTATTACTTTCGTTGGTGGACTTATGGTAGTCGTTTGGAGTTCATTTGTCATCTTCGACCATAAGTACATACATAATATCAATGCCGTTTTTACTCTACTGATAATTTTATTGATATGTGCCATGCTCTATGTCTACTGGACAAACTTTGGAGCCCTTGGTCATAAAATGGATAAAGTACTGAGACAAAACAAACTAATCCAATCTCAAATAGCCTTTGAAAAGATTAAAAAAGATTTAGAGAAAAAAAAATTAAAGAAAAGATCGGATGAGGATTGATTTAAACATCGTTCTCAGCAATGAGCTTGAGAGTATTCTCTAGTTTGCTGTCATAATCCAATTTTAATATCCATAAAAATTATCTATTTAGAATCTCGGAGGTAATTATCATATGGAGCAAGTATGAGTAATACGAAATCAGCTAAATACTACGGGGTTGGTAATAAATACAAAATCCAAGTGGATTTTCAACTCCAATTTATCACCTAATAAAGCAATCGGAACTTTGAGCAAAGCGGTCAATCGTCATAATAACTCCATAGTCTTGTCACTATAGCGAAGTACATTTGGACATGGCCACAACTCAGGTATCATTTTTACTAACTATACAAACCAGATATCAGTATTATCAAAAGTAAAAGAATAGCCATCCAACTGCATTTATTATTAACAGGGCTTTAGATACTCGTTTACCTCGCTTATACCCCACAAAAGCCAATATTGTAGATATTATTAAACCAACACTTGGTATAAAAAGTGTCAATGCACTAGCGATGGTCCAATAACTCTTTTTACGCTCTTCTGGAGTTTCTGAGCTTCTTCTTTCTCTTATAAGGTAATAACAAGACCACTTTCTGGTATGCTTATGTCGAATTTTATATCACTTCGTTGGGTTATTCTTTTATTTAGTTTTTTGTTTCGTTTTTTGTCTTTTCTAGATATATTATCTAATTCCTTGTAAGTACTCAACTTAGAATAAATAAAATCCTCTGATGCTACAACAACTGATTTTAAAGAGGTGGTCTCAATAATTTTAGATTTACTCTGCGATAGACAATTTGGAAGCACTTGTTCTGGAGCAGCCAAAACTTTTAGATTTTTCTCTCCTAAATTGGGGTATTTCCTTGTGGTATTAAATTTATATGCTGTAGTAAAATCAAATTTTGAAGTCGTACAACTAGTTAAAAGCAGGAGTATAAAAAGTGAAAGGGAGATTTTGGACATGGTATGCTTATATATGGTAATTTAAGCTCTAAAAAGTATGTATTAATTGCAAATAACTGTTTAATTTCTCTCATGATAGATAGAGGAGTACAAATAAGGATAGCTGCAACCCATAGTCTCAACGTTATAAGTTTTTGGATCACTAATCAGAATTATTAGTTTAGCCCCATGGCAAAAGTTAGAAAGTACCTAAGTAGTTTTTCTACCACCTTAGTCTTTATCGGGTTACCATCGTTAGGTCTTCACAATTTTTTTTGGAAGGAGGCTCCAAATGCTTGGGATTATGGCTTTACAATATTTACGCCCCTTACTTTTGTTCTAATTTTGGTCAATGACATCATTGCATTTATAAAGGGGACAGAGTAATTAAAAGAAGGTTAATTAAACATCATTCTCAGCTAACTTCTTCAGTGTATCGACTAAATTGTAGAAATCCGCTTTCTTGTCGTACTTAATTGCCTTTTGAACATATGCTTCAATTTCAAGCATCAATGCTATATGTCCCTTAAATGACTTATCAGCATCATGCTTTCTCCTAAATTCTTCAACAACAAAGTCATCGAAGAACTGGCAATAGTGGTTAAAAAGCTTTGATTCTCCACTTTGCTTAAAATCAATACTGCTGTTGAATTGACTCATAGTTCTACAAACTATATATATTATCTACAGATATTATTTAAACCTCAGGATATTTTTACCTTAAATAGATAAAAATTTACAGAAATTTTAAAAAAATAGAATTATTTTAAAAGGATGACAAGAGATATGGCCCTCCTAAATAGTACAGGAGCACCATTATCTATATTCTAAATTAAAAGAATTTTCTAATAAGTTCCTCGTTATCATAAAAAGCTTTGATTCGCTTTCATACTTGGCTTTAATTTGAAATATGATTCTGTTCATAAATTAAACTTCGCTCTCTTCACCGTGCGGTAGTTTCTTTTTTTGTCCATCGTTGATTTCTTGTCTTTTGGGGTCATTACAACTCTTATTCTTATCAATCTTATCCTTGTTTCTAATATAAAAGGCATTGTGATCATATATTTGAAGTTCAATATCTATATCCCCGTAAAAGCATAAATACCCTTCACCTAGCAATGCTTGTCTTACGATATATATAGAAATATTCTTAAATTCAATTTCCCTTTTCTTGGGATCCTTCCAAGTCTTTTAAGCGATAATTTTTTTTATATTCTAATTTGAATTACCACTTTCTGTAGTCGCATGCATAATTATCATCAAGCTAGAAAATGGGAGTAGTGATCACTTTTCGATTAGGTTGATTAAGGAGTAAAATCTATTTTGATTTGGGATTTATTACCCACCCCATGGTATATGGTGGGTTTCGTATTCCTCATACTTGCTTAATATATTAATTAACCCCAACCGTTCAAACGTATATGATTTCAAGTTATGTGAATATTTCATATCTTGTTCGTAGATTGTAGCTATGCGAATCTCGTTAATATCGAGTCGGTGAAAAAAAATCATTTTACAAAGTATTTATTAGATTTTATTGTGATTGTATTCAGTATTACTGTTTCATTCTGGCTCAATGAAAAATCTATTGACATTCAAGATGAAAAAGCACGTATTAATGTATTATCTAGTCTACAAAGAGAGGTTTATGAAATTAAAGAATATTGTCAAGAGAGAGAAGCTACTTGGCAGAAAGATAGAAGCCTACTCGACCAATTCCTCTATCCTCGAAATGGAGTTTTGGATGTTGATTCTATCTTCAGCTTAACGCAAAGTAAATATAGAATTGAGACCTTCTTTTTAATCTATAGAGTTTTTGATCCACCAATGAACAGATACTACTCAATAATAAACTCGGGAGATTTAAGATATGTGAATTCAGAAAAAATCAAGGAAATATTAAGCAGACTTCATAATACCTCTTTTTCCTATGTTGAGACTACCGTTGAATATGAAAAACAGCTGAAACAAAGCTTTTTGCCTTTTTTGTCAACAAATCATCCAAAATTTATCTTAGCAACGGATGATTCGGATGTCGATTTTGATGCTTATCTCGGAATCCTTGATGAAGCTATTCAAAATGATGAAAAATTTAAAGCCAAACTAATAATGATAAGAAGGTATCTGGGTATCAAAAAAATGTTTTTGGATTTATATAGGAAAAGTTTAAATGAGCTCGAAAAAGAAATTTTTATTGTACTTGATGAGGGCTAAATTATTTAATAGTAATCCTTCAAACCAAGATAATTTCAAATGGCGTAAACTTTTCATATCTTGTTTGTTGAATATAATCTAAGCCAATAATATTCATTAACACAATCCCTTATACGATTAGCTTTAATATTTACACAATCCCATATATACGATAATTATGGAAAAATACATCAAGACTGCCCCATTAATGGTTTTTATATTTTTAGCATCATGTTCTTTACAAGGAAATAAAGAACAGAAAAATCAAGAATTTAATGGTATTGACAAAAGTTCAATGGACATGATTTATTATCCTGATGGTTTTGCATATAAGAAAACATTTAAAGATTTATCAGGGGACAGTATAGTTGCTCGAATTATATTTGGAAGACCTAAAAAAAATGATAGGGAAGTTTTTGGTGAGATGGTTCCTTATGGAAAAGTTTGGAGAACTGGAGCTAATGAAGCTACTGAATTTACTGCTTACCAAAATTTAATATTTGGTGCAGATACGTTATCTGCAGGGACTTATACATTATATACCATACCAGAAGAACATCAATGGACAATAATTTTCAGTAATCATTTAAATGTTTGGGGAGCTTACAAATATGATATTAAAGAGGATGCTCTTAGAATCATCCAGAAAGTGGTACCGAGCCCTGAAATAATTGAGGTATTTTCTATGAGATTTGAGAATACTGAGAAAAATAAAGCTCTTTTAAAGTTAGCATGGGATCAAATTAAAGTTGAAATTCCATTTAGTCATTAGTTCCAAACAGAATCATTATCTCATCATACATTGAGATCAAAAGGGAATACTTTAATTGCGGTTTATATGAGCTCTATAGATAATGTTTTATACTCTTTCGCAAAGATGTTAAAGACTATGTTGGGAGGAATAATTTTTGAGGGTGAGAAGTAGTTAAAAAGCCCGAACGGCATGCTCGATTTTTTCTTGACAGATAATTAGAAGAATAGGATAGCTTCATCCACAAACTCAAAGCGTTCTATAGTAATCTCAAACACTTTATCTCTGTCAGCTAAGACAAACTTATTCTAAATTTCTTTCCTATTACCAGGCCTTCGAGCCAATCCATCATATGTAGTCATATCCAATAGGTCAGTCTATTTGATTAAAAACCTATTTTGATTTTGGATTACTTACCCACCCCCTGGTATTTGATAGGCTTTCTATTACTTATAATTATTGATAACTCAACATAACCCCAAGGTTGTGAATAAATAACCTTTATGGATATTAACAACAACCTAGTAGATACTCTGAAGCTCCTTGCTGAGAATGATATTTAAATATTATCTTCGTATCATGAAAGTCGCTATACTATCTACTATCCTAATCTTATCGATAAGTTCATGCCAACCTTTCTTCTACCATCAGCCTTTATACCCTTTTAAGCCTTCTTACCCTGTATACTCTGCACCATATATCGGTATGCCTTTATCTGAATTTTTAGCTAATTCAGAAACTGCGATTTTATCTAAGAGCTGGGTTGGAATCCAAGACCGTAAAGGCAAATTTGAAATTTACGAAGTTTGGTATCGTAAACCTTATTCATTGAAATCTTTCTTTTTTTTTAATTCCAAGTTGTATAAGGTGGAGGGAGAATCTCCACAAGGCAATTTATAACTTTTGCAATCAAAATTAAAAGGTGATTACTATAATCTATTCGTATTTATTTGGTGGTGCCAGTCTTTCACCAATGGTGTCTAGTACGGCACCCATGGCAATAACAAATAGTTATTCTATTAGTCTTATACGATTGTAAAGACTAAACAGTACAACGCGATTGCCCCCCACATTAAATAGATAAAATGTGATGAAGGTTGCCAAATGTAGGCTAAAACTAAATTTGAAACTAACAAAATCCCAAGCACGGTTAAAAATTGCTTTCTAACAATATATATTCCTAGAAATTTGTTAGGTGCAAACGAAAGGAGTAAAAATCCTATTCCCAGAACATAAAGCCCCAAAAAGCGATATATCTGAGTCAGATATGCACTTAATGTTGAGTTACCATCAATTATAAAAAGATAATTAAAATTCATTTGTAATCTTTCTTCATCAGCAACTTGATCTAATATCCAAGGTTCTGAACTCATCAGCCACCTTGTTCCAGAAATACAAAGTGTAATGCCTATTAATATTAAGGAATATTAAATGTAAGTAATTGATTTATTTTTCATAACCTCAATTTATTATTTTTCTAATATTAAACAGTAGCGACTTTCGGTACCGCCTCAAGTAAAGGTTGCAGCCATGCCTAAGTGTACTCCTCTATATAGGGGAAGAGACATTAATGCTCACTTTCAATTAGTTTTTAGCGTTTATTCTAATTTGAACTTCCTCAATTATGATTAAAAAAAGAGACAGACCAAGCCATCTAAATAACTTATCATTTTCCCATAAAGTAAAATTAAAATTTGTTTCAAAAGGGGAAAAATTAATTGCCCTAAAAAGATAAATGGCTCCAATTGTAAAGGGATAGCAGATTATTCTTGTTCTAATATTTTTGGTTAGCATCCAAAAAAATTAATATTTCTGTTTTTAGAATCAAAATTCTATAGCATTAAGAGTGTGGGTTATCTGACTATTGACCCCTCGGCTGCTTCTGCGGATTACTTTATTAAGTATTTGATAGGATTATGGGTTGCGGTTATGCCTAAGTGTACTTCTCTCTATAGAAGAAGAGAAATCTTTATAACTGAGTAATAATCTGTTGCCGATTGCGAGCGATCTAACCCCTCATCCTCTTCGCAATCTCTACGACATCAGCTCCTGCATAATGCTTGTTTATTGTCTCAAGAGAGTACCATTTCATTTGAAATTAGAACTTTTTTACTTCATTGACTATTTTCTCATCCCTACCTAATAAGTCCTTCTAATACTCTGTAAAGATAAAAACAATCTCATTGACATTAGGTTGTTTTAAAAGTCTACTATGTTTTAAAAATCTATGAAATTAGCTTGTCAATTATCTTATTCTGTCTTGCCACCGTTTCCTTTAGTACTCTTATTTTCTTCTTAGAATCATGCAATTACTATTTTAAAAGATATCTTTCCATAAAGTCTAATATGGGTATGATAGTTTTTCCTAGTTGCAGGTCCGATTTTCTTTTTGTTCACCGCATAATCAAAAGTCTGAAAATAGTCATAGGATACTCTTGAATATCAAGTCTATTGTAGTCATCTTTTACCTCATCAACATTTCTAAACATGGTGTGATCATAGGCTAAAATCTCCTCTTAATATCTCATAATTTCCCCATTTTTTTTAGATTTTCCTTGGTGGAGGCTTCCTTTAAATAGAACGATAGACAGATTTAATTTTTTGTCAGCATGCTTCATTTTTTATCTTTTTTTGATAGTTATAAAAAATTATTTAGCAGGTATAAAACATTTCAAAAATCTTCTACCGATTTGTTACTTGCGGTAACAAAGTGGCAACCAATATTGTTATTATATATTATAATACAGTAAACATATTTAACTAATCATGGATATTTTAATAAAAAGGCATATTATTTTTTGTTATAATACAATAAGTTACTTTTGCAACAGTTGCTGCTTGAGTAATTGTTTTTTAACTTTTGATTTATTTTAATCCTTTAATGAGTCCAAGAGGTTTATTATTTTTCTTGTTTTTAGTTCATCTGTATGTTTTGACCGCTCAGGATACGCAGTTCTCACAATATTATTCAAATCCTATGTTTTTGAATCCGGCTTTGGTTGGGATCAATCAACAAGGCAGTGCAGGGATAAACTATCGTAATCAATGGCCTTCGATCAATGCTAACTTTGAAAGCTATTCCTTTTACTCCTATTATAATTTTGATGATGTCAGCAGTAGTTTAGGCTTGATTTTAAATTCAGATAGAGAAGGTCTAGCAGGACTCTATGCTCGAAGTGTAGCCGTTCAATATGCTTATCAAGTTCGATTAAATTATAACTGGACCTTCAGGCCAGGGGTAGAAGTGGGCTACGTTTGGAAGGATATAAACTTTGATCGATTGACTTTTGGAGATCAATTTGATGATACGGGTTTGATTTCTGCGCAGACTATTGAATCTTTTAATACTGGATTGAGCGTGGAATTTATGGATTTGGCTTTTGGAGGTATTTTTTTTAATAAACAAGCTTGGTTGGGGACCTCTTTTCATCATCTGACTGAGCCTAATCAATCTATTTCAGGAGATGAGAGTCCTTTGAGGATCAAGTTTTCACTGCATGGGGGTTATAAAATTAATTTCAGTCAAATCAATCCCAGGTGGGCTTCAAAAGATGGTAAAGAGAGAAGTATGACCCCTTCTTTTAATTTTAAAGATCAGCAAGACTTTACTCAACTCGATGTTGGTATGAGCCTTATGTTAGAGCCTCTCATGTTGGGTCTGTGGTATCGTGGTTTTCCGAGCGAAGATTTTTCTGGAATCGGACCAAGTGATATTGTGCTGTTATTTGGTATTAAAATAGGACCTACTCTGGTGGGCTACAGTTATGATTTTACATTGTCAAACTTAGGGGTTAGTAGTGGTGGGGCACATGAGCTCTCTATGAGTTATTCATTTGATTTAAGAGATGTAAAAAAACCTCCTAGAGGGTCGCGTGATGTAAAATGTCCTGTGCCGTTTATTTTTTAGCCATGGACGAAAAAATTAATGCCATTTGTTGATTCGATTTTTTTTAGAAATGTATTTTTATGAGTGAAAAAACAATAGTTATCTTGGTTTTAGGAATTTTAATCTTTGATTTTTTCTTAGACTTATTATTAAGCTTTTTAAATGAAAAAAGTTCTAAGAAACCCATTCCAGAGGAATTGAACGGGATCTATGATGATGAGAAATATCAAAAATCCCAAGACTATCAAAATACTACCGGGCGCTTTGGCAAAATTTCAGGGGCGCTATCTTTGATCGTAATGATAGTTGCTATTGGGTTGGGATGGTTTGGACTTTTGGATGATTGGGCGCGTAGTTTCAGTCCTTTGGCACCGGTCACCCCTTTGATTTTTTTCGGAGTATTGTTTGTGATCTCGGATGTGATGGGAATTCCCTTTTCACTCTATCAGAATTTTGTAATTGAAGCGCGCTTTGGATTTAATAAAATGACGTTAAAAACTTTTTTCGCAGATAAAGTAAAGGGCTATCTTTTGGCGGTTTTATTGGGAGGCGGTTTGCTTATTGTTTTTGTTTTGATGGTTGAGTTAATTGGGGCTGATTTTTGGTGGTATTTTTGGATTGTAATCACGGTTTTTTTATTGGCTCTAAATATGCTTTACACTTCTTTGTTGCTGCCGTTATTCAATAAATTAGTGCCTTTAGAAGAAGGTGAATTAAAAAAATCTATTGCTGACTTTGCAAAAAAAGTATCCTTCCCTCTCACGCAAGTGTTCGTAATTGACGGATCTAAACGATCAAGCAAAGGCAATGCTTTTTTCTCAGGATTGGGAAGAAAGAAAAAAGTAGTTTTTTACGACACCTTAATTGCCAAACACAGTGTTGATGAACTTACGGCGGTCTTTGCCCATGAGGTGGGTCACTACAAAAAAAATCATATCTATATAGGTACTTTCATGTCTATTGTTCAGACTGGATTAATGCTTTTTTTACTCTCAAAAATGATTTTAAATACGGAAGTTAGTTTTGCCATGGGGGGGGAAGTAACAGCTATTCATCTCAATATGCTCGCTTTTGGTATTTTATATAGTCCAGTATCTAGAATACTAGGGATTATCATGAATTTGACCAGCCGTAAACATGAATATGAGGCCGACGCTTATGCTGCAACATATTTTGCCGCACAACCTTTGATCGATGGGTTGAAAAAAATGAGTGGTGATCATTTATCTAATTTAACCCCTCATCCGGCTAATGTCTTTATTAACTATTCACATCCTACCGTATTGCAGAGAATCAGGGCGATGAATTTATTGAAATAAAAGATTAGTTTAAAAATTTAATTTCAGAGGTGAAAGGGAATTTCATCATGTAAGTATGCGCTTCTTCCACTGTAATTTCTTCATGAATTATTTTGTAGAGAGTTTCGGTAATTGGAATGCGTATGGGATTATTTATTGACCATTCATGGATGATGTCAATGGTTTTGATTCCTTCGGCTACTTCACGTATGGAGTGAATGATTTCACTTAGTTTTTCTCCAGTAGCTAGGCGAACACCTACCGTGTAATTTCTACTGAGGCTACTTGAGCATGTAGCAATCAAATCACCAATACCTGCAAGGCCTAAAAAGGGCTCAACTTGTCCACCCATCGCTTTAGCAATTTCTACCATTTCCACCATACCTCTCGTGATAAACAAGGCTTTGGCATTTTCGCCTAATTTCATGCCTTCAATAGTCCCAGCACCTACAGCAATGATGTTTTTTAAAATTCCACAAAGCTCAGTACTGATCAAATCATTGCTTCCAAAAACTAAAAACCGATCATTTTTTAGATATTTTTGACCCAAGTTAATGACTTCATCAAATTCACTTGCGATCACCGAGGCTGCAGGCATTTTAGAGGCAATTTCTTTAGATAAATTGGGACCTGCAATACACCCTATTCTTACTACCGAAGATTCTTGTCTGATGACTTCACTCATCGTGAAAATTTCAATTATTGATTCCTTGAGAGGATTACTGCTTTTATTTGACTTGTTAAAGTCAAATCCTTTCGTACCATGAATTAAGACATGATAAGGTTTCAGATAAGGGGATAAGTTCTTCATCATTTCCCTAAAATTGATGGAGGGAACAATTGGAAAAATCAAGTTACATTTCT
>Ga0206127_1003331_pt1 | contig 14993 bp, 14 predicted proteins | sample Helgoland_Spring_6_FD_148646 | JGI IMG/M metagenome (GOLD analysis project Ga0206127, IMG submission 148646) | Pelagic subsurface seawater microbial communities from Kabeltonne, Helgoland, North Sea - Helgoland_Spring_Bloom_20160419_1 | ecosystem: Environmental > Aquatic > Marine > Epipelagic ...
TTCGCTCTATCTTGTCAATGGTCTCCGCACTGACTTTGACATGCCAGGCACGCCGATCCGTCTTTATATGCGCTCCCAGAACGACTCAAACCCGTTTAAAGGGCGCAAGAAAGCAGGTCCGTCGAAATTACGTAAGCACAAGAAATCAAACGTGGAACGTCAGCGCTAAATGCGCTGACTTCTGATCCATGCGAATGCTAGCACTAAAATTCCACAGGCTGCGAAGGCGCTGACGGGAAGTGTGAGCAACCCGTTTGCGACGACAATTCCTACCAATGCCCATATTACGGTGAGTAGGTATTCAGGTGCTGTGCGCATTTTGTAGACGGCCAAAGCGCTAAACAATGCGCCCAAGATGCCTGCAAACGCCCAACCGAATGATCCCGTAATAAGTCCATATCCGGCTGCTGTTGTTCCGATAGACACCCAACTCGCCGCAGTAAGCCAACCTGCATAGATCCCGACCGGAGCTTGGAACCACCAGCGATCCACGTAAGGCGCGCGTATGAGCGCGGTGATAGCGCCAAGTGCCATAATGATGATGGTGATAGTCGCCCATATCGCGCTTGCATTTGCGATGGCAAGCCATGGGACACCCAGGGCAAGACTGATGGCTAGGGGCAGGCGGGCTGCGTGCCAGTCATCTGCGCCTGTCCGTTTCCACAAGCCAAACACGGCAGACATGATCAGCCAAGTATAGATCAAACCCCAAATTGCAAAGGTATAGCCTTCGGGTTGGATCGGGGGATCAATCTGCGGGTTCGGCAGTTGATCAGGCGTGAAGCCTGAGAATGGAGCTGTGAATGCGGGTGAGATCGCGAATGCGATGCTCAACACGAGGATGACGGGGGCGGTGAGTTTTTTCATAAGAAGGTTAAAAGACGCTCCTTAAATCAAGTCAACACGAGCGCAGATGTTACGCTAGGACACCGTCTGCTGTGAGGGTTGATTTGCCGCCCAAGTAAGGCGCAAGCACCTCTGGCAGCTCAATTGAGCCATCGGCTTGCTGACCATTTTCCAGAACAGCAATCAAACAGCGTCCAACCGCGAGGCCAGAGCCATTCAGTGTGTGCACGAACTGGGGCTTGCCACCATCTTGGGGCTTAAACCTCGCGTTCATACGGCGAGCCTGAAAATCTCCCGTTGTGGAGACGGAGCTGATCTCGCGGTACGCATTCTGACCCGGCAGCCATGCTTCGATATCAAATGTGCGGCGCGCACCAAAACCCATGTCGCCCGTGCACAAAAGAACCGTACGGTAGGGAACGCCCAGCTTTTCGAGAAGACCTTCTGCGCAAGCGAGCATGCGTTTTTGTTCGGCATCGCTTTCATCTGGATGAGTGACGGAGACCATTTCAACCTTTTCGAACTGGTGTTGTCGCAGCATGCCAGATGTATCACGTCCCGCGCTGCCCGCTTCAGAGCGGAAACACAACGTGTGCGCGGTCATGCGAATTGGCAAAGCGCTGTGATCAAGCACGTCGCCCGCTACGGAGTATGTCAGCGGCACTTCGGATGTCGGCACCAGCCACCAGCCGTTGGTGGTTTGATAGCTATCTTCGCCGAATTTCGGCAGCTTGTCGGTGCCATACATCGCCTCATCGCGCACCAGCACGGGGCTGTTGACTTCAGTCAGGCCATTTTCGTCCACGTGCGTGTCTATCATGAACTGGGCGAGCGCGCGGTGGATACGTGCAACCGCGCCCTTGAGCATGACAAAACGCGCGCCGGAAATCTTAGCGGCGGTGTCGAAATCCATATAGGCTGCAACGCCTACGATCTCAAAATGTTCTTTTGCATCGAAACTAAACGTTCTCGGCACGCCCCAAAGTTTGACTTCTTTATTGTCGTCTTCGTCCACGCCATCAGGCACATCGGCAGCAGGAAGGTTGGGAATACGCGCAAGCATATCGGTGAGGCGCGCATCTTCGGCCTTGGCTTCCTCGTTCAACTGCGCAACAGCGGCTTTTTTCTCGGCCACTAAAACGCGCAGGCGTTCGAATTCCGCCTCGTCGCCAGAGGCTTTCGCAGCGCCGACCAGTTTGGAGGCTTTGTTCTGCTCTGCTTGCGCTTCTTCAGCGGCCTGTATTTTGCTGCGGCGGGCGGAGTCTATGGCTAGTACTTGCTCTGACAAGGGCGCGTCACCACGGCGGGCGAGGGCAGTGTCAAAAGTTTCAGCGTTGTCGCGAATTGCGCGGATATCATGCATGTCAGTATCCCTTGAGCGAGTCGATTTCTGTGCGCGGTTTAACCGAGCCGTGCGGTGGGGTGAAGCTGGTCTTTAACGGTGTCTCGACTGTGCGTTCTCACGCTGGCTGCGTCGGTAAGTGATGATTTCATCCTGCACGAAATCGCGGAACACTTGAATGCGTTTAGATTGGCGTAATTCTTCAGGGTAGGCGAGGAACACAGGGACCTCGTTAGAGCTGAGATCAGGCAGGATACGCACCAGATCAGGGAAATCTTGGGTAACGTAGTCCGGCAGAACACCAATCCCAAGGCCGTGCAGTACGGACTGCAATACGCCAAAGTAGTTGTTCACCGTCAGCATCGAGGGCACATCATAGGCAAGCAAATGCTGCACAAGCTGCAGGCCTGCACCCACCTGCACCGTGCGCGGGTTTTGGCAAATCAGACGACGGTTGCCGATGTCTTCAATACTCTCAGGCATGCCGTTTTGCGCCACGTAGTCAGGCGACGCATAAAGCTGCATGTGGACCGTCATCAGGCGTTTGCGGATCAGGTCAGCTTGGCTGGGTTCCTTCATGCGAATGGCAACATCGGCCTCGCGCATGGGCAGGTCGAGTACTTTTTCCTCAAGCATTAGATCAATCTTGAGATCCGGATATTTGTCATAAAGATGTGGCAAACGCGGGGCCAACCACAAGGATCCAAAACCGGTCGTTGTTGTGACACGCAGCTCGCCAAAAACCTCTTCTTCGCTATCTTTGATACGCGCCTCTGCGGCGTCCAAGCGTTTGATCATTGCAGTCGTGGCGTCAAACAGTAACTCGCCCTGTTCGGTCAGGATCAGGCCGCGCGCATGGCGGTGAAACAGCGTTGTATTGAGGCTTTCTTCAAGCCCGCGCACCTGACGGGACACCGCAGATTGAGACAAATGCAAGGTGTCGCCCGCGTGGGTCAAACTGCCGGCATCTGCTACTGCATGAAAGATTCGAAGTTTGTCCCAATCCATTTTGGCAACTTTCTGTGTATCCCGCGCGGGCCTGCGCCCCTTTGCTCTACCCGAGCTGGCCTTGCTTATCAACTTAGCCTTAAACTTGGATTACCCCTATACAGGTCAGCCTTTGTGACCTATACATATTTTGAGTAAGTGATCACTGTGTGCCTTGGGAGGGACCCACATGAGCCTGCAAAAAACATCCTTGAATGATAAATTTGATCTGGCGAAATCTCAGGTTCTGATGAACGGTACCCAAGCGCTGGTGCGTTTGATGTTGATGCAAAAGGCGCGCGACAAGGCGGCAGGGTTGAATACGGCGGGCTATGTCACGGGCTATCGCGGATCGCCTTTAGGGGCTGTTGATTTCCAAATGACCCGTGCCGCCAAACCTTTGGCAGAGGCCGATGTTAAGTTCGAAGAGGGTCTGAACGAAGATCTCGCCGCCACTGCGCTTTGGGGCGCGCAGCAGGCAGAGTTGCGCGGTGAGGGGCGCTATGACGGCGTGTTTGGCCTTTGGTACGGCAAAGGACCGGGGGTTGATCGCACGGGTGATGTAATGCGCCACGCTAATATGGCAGGTACTTCGCAACATGGCGGGGTCGTCATGGCGATGGGGGATGATCACACGGGTGAAAGCAGCACTGTGCTGCATCAATCCGAGTTTGCCCTGATCGATTCTTACATGCCCATCGTCAGTCCTGCGGGCGTGCAGGAGATGATGGATTATGGGCTTTACGCCTATGCGTTGTCGCGGTTTGCGGGTGTCTGGGTCGGTTTGAAGACGATGAAAGATACCGTTGAGGTCACCTCAGTTGTTAACGGTGATCCGCATCGTTTGGAGTTTGTAACGCCCGAGTATGACATGCCAGAAGGCGGTCTGAATATTCGTTTGGTGGATGATCGTTATCAACAAGAAGCGCGTTTGCTTGATCATAAACGCCATGCCGCAGAAGCGTTCAGCCATGCCAACAAACTGGATAAAGAGGTTTGGGGTAAAAAGGATGCAAAAATTGGCTTTGTGGCGGCTGGCAAGAACTGGTTGGATCTCGTTCATGCGCTGTCTCTGCTCAACATTGATGAGGCGGAAGCGGAACGCATTGGGTTGAGCACCTATAAAGTCGGGCAAGTTTGGCCGATGGATATGAAAGGCTTTAACGCTTGGGCGGACGGGCTTGATCTGATCGTTGTTGTCGAGGAAAAGCGCAAGCTGATCGAAGTGCAGATCAAAGAAGCGCTGTTTGACGATCGCCGGGGTCGTCGTGTCTATGGCGAACGCCGTGAAGGACGTGAAATGTTCCCTGTGCGCGGCGCGCTTGAGCCGATGATGATCGCAGAGCATTTGGGCGCCATTTTGCAAGACGAGGGTTGCGGCAGTGCTGGTCTGAAAGCCGGAATGGCCGCTTTGGATGAAGCGCGTCGCGCGGATAATGCGCCGGAACTTGCAGCGCGCTTGCCTTATTTTTGCTCGGGCTGTCCACATAATTCATCGACCAAAGTGCCGGATGGAAGCCGTGCCTATGCGGGCATTGGCTGTCACTTCATGGTGCAATGGATGGATCGCGACACGCTTGGCTTTACCCATATGGGCGGCGAGGGGGCGAACTGGATTGGCGAGGCTTCGTTCTCGACCCGTGAACATGTGTTCCAGAATATCGGCGATGGCACCTACAATCACTCCGGCATTCAAGCGATCCGTGCGGCCGTCGCGGCTGGCACGACGATGACCTACAAAATCCTCTACAATGATGCGGTGGCCATGACAGGCGGGCAGGGCAATGACGGTGGTCTTGATGCGCCCCGGATCGCACGCGAAGTGGCAGCGATGGGTGTGAAAAACCTCGCAATTGTTTATGACAGTAAAGAAGACGTCGATGCGGCGGACTTTCCCAGTGGCTTGGCGATTCATGAACGGGCGAATTTGCAATCTGTCCAAGAAGATTTCGCGCAAAAGTCTGGTGTCTCTGTCATTCTGTATATCCAGACCTGTGCTGCGGAAAAACGCCGTCGACGCAAGCGCGGCTTGTTCCCGGATCCAGACAAGCGTGTATTCATTAACCCCGACGTTTGCGAAGGCTGTGGCGATTGCGGCGTGCAATCCAATTGCGTGTCCATCGTGCCCCATGAGACAGAATTGGGCCGCAAACGCGCGATTGATCAATCAAGCTGCAACAAAGACTTTTCTTGCTTCAAAGGGTTCTGCCCGTCTTTTGTGACCGTCGAGGGAGGGACACCGCGCAAAGCGGCAACGGCGGAACTGGCTTTGCCGGATCTTCCGTTACCTGAATTACCCACGATCAAGGGCACGCATAATGTTGTTATCACAGGCGTCGGTGGTACGGGGGTTGTCACCATCGGTGCGCTTTTGGCGCAAGCTGCGCAGCTTGATGGCAAAGGCGCTGGCATGATGGAAATGGCAGGGCTCGCTCAAAAAGGCGGCGCTGTACATATCCATTGTCGTCTCGCGGAGAAACCCGAGGATATTTCCGCCATTCGTGTGGCAACTGGTGAAGCGCATGCATTGATCGGTGGCGATTTGGTGGTGAGTGCTGGGGCGTCCACGCTTGGTCTGACAAAAGACGGTCAAACAGGTGCTGTGGTGAATGCGCATGAGATCATTACGGGTGATTTCACCCGCAACACGGAATTCAAATTACCGACAGAGCAGCTCAAGCTCGCGTTGCAAGCGCGTATGCGGGACCGTGTTGATCTGTTTGACGCTTCAGAGCTGGCGCGCAAAGTGCTTGGCGATGCGATTTTTTCAAACATGTTGGTGTTTGGGGCGGCGTGGCAGCGTGGTTTGATCCCTTTGTCGCTTGAGGCCATGCGAGAAGCGATCCGCTTGAATGGGGCGGCGGTTGAAAAGAACCTCTACGCCTTTGATGTGGGCCGTTGGGCGGTGCTGCACGGGGATGAAATGGCGATATTGCTCGACGCTGACGTTGTGCAATTGCCCCAGTCCTTAGAGGGTAAGATCTCTTTGCGCGCACAGCATTTGGAAGCGTATCAAAACAAACGTTTAGCCATACGGTATCGCAAGCTGGTTGATGCGGTTGAAGACCCGACACTGAAAGAGGCAGTTGCCAAGGGCTATCATAAACTATTGAGCTACAAGGATGAATATGAGGTTGCGCGACTCCATCTGAGCACTGCAAGTAAGGCGGCGGAGACGTTTGAAGGCGATTTGAAGCTGACCTATCACTTGGCACCTCCGATGCTGAGCAAGACAGGCGCGGATGGGCGGCCAATGAAGAAAGAATTTGGCGCTGGCATGCTGCGTGGATTCAAAATTCTCGCCAAGATGAAATGCTTGCGCGGAACACTCTTTGATCCCTTTGGGCGTACCGCTGAGCGCCGGATGGAGCGTGCTTTGATCACCCAATTCGAGGCCGATATGAAAGTTGTGCTAAGCAAAGCCGATCAGCAGACGATGGAATCTGTGCTCGCCTTGGCGGAACTGCCTTTGTCCATTCGCGGGTTTGGCATGGTGAAGGAAGCCAATGAACGCAAAGCCGCGAAGCGTCGCGAAGAGTTGCTGAGTGTGATCCAGCAAGGCGGCCTAGATTTAAGCGCAGCTGCCGAATAGGGCGCGGTACTGACGATGCGCAGCGCTAAAGCGATCAGCTATTCCCATTGCGCGCAAAGCGCTTTTGGGCGGGGTTTCGTGCGAATAATCGAGACGCTGACAGGGCGCGCGAGATTGATCAAACGTGCGCAAGACTACGCACGAGAGATCACAACGACGCGTAGTTTTTGGCAGGTGATGGCGGATCGCTATGACCTGAACTTGAACATCTCTTTAGGCGATTTGAGTCATATTCCAAAGCAGGGTCCCGTTGTTGTGGTCGCTAATCATCCGTTTGGCATTTTGGATGGGCTGATGCTGGGGCTGATCTTGTCACGTGTGCGCGATGATTTTCGGATTCTTGCTAATGATGTGTTTCAGAACGCACCTGAGGTTGACAGCGCGGTTTTGCCGGTTTCGTTTGAGAACAGCAAAGATGCTATTAACGCCAACCTAGATACCCGCAAACGCGCGTTGGAGCATCTTACTGCAGGTGGCGTACTTGCTGTGTTCCCTGGCGGAACAGTCTCGACAGCGGCGCATCCGATGGGGGTGCCGCTTGATCCTGAATGGGGGCGCTTTACTGCGCGCACTATTACGCGATCTGACGCGATGGTGGTCCCTATTTTCTTTGAGGGCCGCACAAGTCGCATGTTTCAAATCGCAAGCCATCTGCATATTAATTTGCGGCTGTCCTTGTTGATCAACGAATTTCGCAGGGGTGTCGGAAGCACAGTTAACGTCGTCATAGGGGCACCTATTTCACCGGATGATCTAGCCAAGCACAAAGGTGATCCCAGCAAGATAATGGATTTTTTGCGCGCCAGCACGTATGAGCTGTCCCCAACACCGATAGATGCATCGACATATGGCTTTGACTTTGATTTACGGGAGAAAACGGCGCATTAAAGCAAAGCGGCGTGTCAGGAGAATGAAATGGCAGTTGGTGTATTCGATAGCGGACTTGGCGGTTTAACAGTGCTTGATGCTGCGCGCGCGCGTCTGCCTGACGTGCCATTCGTTTACTACGCTGACAGCGCGCACGCACCATATGGTGTGCGCGATTCTGAGGATATTTATCAGCTGACAAAAAAGGCGGTGGAGTACCTTTGGGCCAATGGCTGCGATCTGGTTATTTTGGCGTGCAACACGGCCTCAGCGGCGGCTTTGCGGCGGATGCAGGAGGCGGGTGTGCCAAAGGGCAAACGCGTGCTTGGCGTATTCGTGCCGCTTATAGAGGCGCTGACCGAACGCGAATGGGGCGACAACTCCCCGCCACGCGAAGTTGCAGTGAAGGAGGTGGCGATTTTTGCCACTCCAGCAACAATCGCGAGCCGCGCGTTTCAGCGCGAACTTGCCTTTCGCGCGATTGGTGTTGACGTGGAAGCACAGGCCTGCGGTGGCGTGGTTGATGCGATTGAAGACGGTGATATGATCTTGGCCGAAGCCTTGGTGCGCAGCCATGTGGATGCGCTCAAACGCAAGATGCCCGAACCACAGGCGGCTATCTTGGGCTGCACGCATTATCCGTTGATGGAGACCCATTTTCAGACAGCTTTGGGTGAAGATGTCAAAGTCTATTCGCAAGCGGGTCTTGTGGCAGAAAGTCTTGGGGATTATCTCGCGCGCCGCCCTGATTTCATCGGTTCCGGCAAAACGCATCGCTATTTCACCAGCGGTGATCCTGCACGTGTCAGTGACCATGCGACCCAATTTATGCGACGAGAAATCTCTTTTGAACAAGTATAATCCAAAAGACATTTCCAACGAAAGATCAAAGACATGACACAGAATATCGCCATCCTAGGGGCATCCGGTTATACAGGCGCAGAGTTGATCCGGCTCATTGCCACACATCCCAGCATGCGCATCAAGGCGCTCTCGGGGGAGCGTAAAGCAGGCCAACCGCTTGCGCAGGTTTTCCCACATTTGCGCCATCTCGATTTGCCCGATCTGGTGAAGATTGCGGAGATCGATTTATCAGGCATTGATCTGGCGTTTTGCGCTTTGCCGCATAAGACCAGCCAAGAGGTGATTGCTAAATTGCCGCGTGATCTAAAGATCGTTGATCTAAGTGCAGACTTCCGTCTGCGTGATCCTGAGGCTTATGAAAAATGGTACGGTAATCCCCATAGCGCCACTGAGATTCAGGGCGAGGCCGTCTATGGACTCACCGAATTCTATCGTAATGAAATTGTAAATGCTCGGCTTGTGGCGGGCACTGGCTGCAATGCGGCGACTGGACAATTTTTGTTGCGGCCGTTGATTGCGGCGGGTGTGATTGGGCTTGAGGATATCATCCTCGATCTCAAATGCGCGGTCTCGGGGGCAGGGCGGAGCTTAAAAGAAAACTTGCTGCACGCTGAATTATCAGAAGGCTACGCCGCCTATGCGGTTGGCAGCACGCATCGTCATTTGGGCGAGTTCGATCAGGAGTTCTCTGCACTTGCAGGCCGGGATGTACGCATTCAGTTCACTCCGCATCTGATCCCAGCAAACCGCGGTATTTTGGCGACGGGCTATGTGTCGGGAGATGCGCAAATCATTCACAAAACGTTAGTTGCGCAATACAAGGACGAGCCGTTTATCGAAGTACTGCCCATGGGTGAAACACCCAGCACGCATCATGTACGCGGGTCGAATTTCTGTCATATAGGTGTTGCGGCTGATCGTATCGAAGGTCGTGCCATCGTGATTGCTGCGCTTGATAATTTGACAAAAGGGAGCAGCGGGCAGGCCTTGCAGAATGCTAATCTGATGTTAGATCTTCCTGAAACTGCGGGTCTTATGCTCGCACCATGTTTCCCATAGCGGGTCGGGAGGGGCCAAAATGGCAATGTCTGGACTAAAGAAAAAGCGCCGTATTCAGGTAGTGGCTGTGGCCGTGGTTGCACTGGCACTATCCACCGCTTTGATCGGCTATGCGATGCGCGAGGGGATCAATTTCTTTCGCGCACCAAGCCAGATCATCGCGGAACCGCCAGCACCCAGTGAAGTGTTTCGCATTGGCGGTTTGGTCGAAGAAGACTCTATCGAGCGCGGTGTAGGCGAGGTCATTCGCTTTTCGGTGACGGATGGTGGCGCGAGCATTCCAGTAACGTTCACGGGTGTGCTGCCCGACCTGTTTGAGGAAAATCAAGGCATGATCGGTACAGGAAGTTACATAAACGGCGTCTTTGAAGCCTCTGAAATCCTTGCAAAACATGACGAAACCTATATGCCCGCAGAGGTCGTTGATGCCTTGAAAGCCCAAGGCGTCTATCAAGAGTCTGAAAGCTAAGGGCATCCTTGTGCGGTCGCTGACGTAGCGCTTCATTAACCACCGTTCGCCAGATTTCCTGTCAGCTTACTTGCTAAGAGGACGGATTATGCCCATTACCCAAAATGAAGACGCGCGCGCATCGGCAAATGAGATTGTGCGCCGCGAGGGCGGTTTTGTGAATAATCCGCAAGATCCTGGTGGTGCGACCAATCATGGCGTGATGATCCACACGATGCGCAGGCTTTGCTTGGATCTCAACAAGGATGGTGCCATTACGTCCGCAGATGTGCGTCGTTTGACCCGTGCTCAAGCGGTTGAGATTTTCACCACGCATTATTTTGTAGGGCCGCGCATCGCGCACCTGCCGAAGCCTTTGCAGGAAAGCGTGTTTGATGTGTATGTGAACGCGGGCAGCAATGCGGTTAAGATTTTACAACGTTAAATCCGCAATTTTGGGTTTGACTGCGCGGTTGATGGGGCCATCGGCCCTTTGACCATTACGGCCGCCGCGTGCGCGTTCGATGCGGCCCCGGATCACATGAATGATGCCTACGCGATTGAGCGTCGCAATTACTATTTCTGTCTAGCCGACAAGCGCCCCACCAGCCGCAAATACGCGCGTACTCGGGCAGGGCGCAAAGGCGGCTGGATTACCCGCGCTGAGGGGTTCATGGCTGCAAAATATCGGCTCTCCCAAGCACAATTTCAGCAAAGGATCGCAAAATGGGCTTGATAGATCGAATTTTTGGAATGGTGTTCGGCACTGGTGGCAATCTGATCCGCGACACCGCGGAGGTTTTAATTGAAAACGCTGAAAAAGGTGCTGCACGTGAAGTGGTGATGCGCAGCGATGCTTTGGCGCAGTTTGCGACCGAGTTTGCAGTCGCGCAGAGTTGCCTGTTTGATCGGCTCATAGATGCGTTGAACCGCATGCCAACGCGGCCGTGGCGCTTGGCACCCTTGGTTTGTTCGTCTCCGTGATGGTGGATCCGATTTGGTTTGCTACCCGTATGCAGGGTGTCGCATTGGTGCCGGAACCCTTGTGGTGGCTGCTCGGTGCAATCGTGTCGTTCTATTTTGGCGCACGCCATCATGTGAAAAACCAGCAGTTTCAAAAACAAGTCGCAGCATCGCTCGCGCTTGCACCGACTGTGATGAATAACTTGGACGCGTTGGAGGGAATAAAGCGGACGCTCGCCGTTCAGCCTGCGAAGATGGCCCCAGTTGTTCAATCTCCACAATCTCAAAAAACGTTTCCGAACAATGCAGCACTGCAAGACTGGGCACTTCTTAAGCGTTGATCCCGCGACAATGTGAACCGAGAAAGGCGGCGATTTCCATTGGCGCGCAGCATCCTGCGCACTATACTTTATAGCATGATTACAGAGCTCGGACATTTCGCCCTCATCCTCGCATTTCTTATTGCCATTGTGCAGGCAGTTGTGCCGCTAATCGGCGCGCATAAACATTGGTATGGCTGGATGGCTGTGGCCGAACCTGCCGCCAAGATGCAGTTTCTGTTTACAGGCTTTGCCTTCGCAGCACTCACTTACGCGTTTGTGACCTCGGACTTCTCGCTTCGATTGGTATGGCTAAACTCGCACTCAGCGAAACCGATGCTTTATAAAATCAGTGGTGTCTGGGGCAATCACGAAGGTTCCATGCTGCTTTGGGTGTTGATCTTGACGCTTTTCGGGGCATGCGCTGCTTGGTTTGGCGGGAACTTGCCACCAACTCTGCGTGCGCGCGTTTTGGCGGTTCAATCTGCGGTCGCCGTTGCGTTCTTCGCCTTCATCATTTTTACATCCAATCCGTTCTTGCGCCTCGCAGTACCACCGTTTGATGGCCAAGATCTCAATCCGCTCTTGCAAGATCCCGGCTTGGCCTTCCATCCACCTTTCTTATATCTCGGTTATGTGGGTCTCTCGATGGCGTTCTCTTTCGCGGTTGCAGCTTTGTTGGAGGGCCGCGTTGATGCAGCATGGGCCCGTTGGGTTCGGCCTTGGACCTTGGCGGCATGGATCTTCCTCTCAATCGGCATCGGACTAGGATCTTGGTGGGCCTATTATGAGCTTGGCTGGGGTGGTTTCTGGTTCTGGGATCCGGTTGAAAACGCGTCCTTCATGCCTTGGCTATTGGCAGCCGCCTTGTTGCATTCGGCCATCGTCGTGGAAAAACGCGAAAGTCTGAAAAGTTGGACGATCTTGCTGGCAATTCTCGCCTTCGGCTTTTCCTTGATTGGCACATTCATTGTGCGCTCCGGCCTTTTGACATCGGTGCATGCCTTCGCAAATGATCCAGAGCGTGGCGTGTTCATCCTGATGATCCTTGGTTTCTTCACAGGTGGCGCATTGATCCTATTCGCGATGCGCGCTTCCGCGATGGAAGCCAAAGGCGTTTTCGGTGTCGTCAGCCGTGAAAGTGCGCTGGTTGCGAATAACGTCTTGCTCGCTGTAGCCTGTTTCGTCGTCTTCGTTGGCACTCTTTGGCCGATGTTTGCAGAGATGTTTTGGGACAGAAAACTCTCCGTCGGACCACCGTTTTTCAACATGGCTTTCACACCGTTCATGATTTTATTGGGAGTCATCCTACCCGTTGGCTCAACGTTGGCATGGAAACGCGGCAAGATAGGCCGCGCCGCCTATCAAATGCGATTTGTCTTCGCACTTGCGGTTGCTTTGGCCTTACTGGCCTGGGTTATGCAAACGGGCCGCTCGCTAATGGGACCGATTGGTCTGTTCCTTGGCGTATGGATCGTCTTTGGCGCGTCGCTTGATATCTGGATGCGCGCACAGCGCAAATGGGATCGCTTACTACGTTTGCCTCGAGCGGACTGGGGCAAGGCTGTCGCGCATGGCGGACTTGGCGTGACCATGTTTGGTATCGCTGGATTGATGGCGTGGCAGGTGGAAGACATCCGTATCGCCGAAGTTGACACGCCATTCATTGTTGGTGGCTTTGAGTTGGAACTCAAAGGTGTGGATCGTGTTCAAGGGCCAAACTATATTTCGACCATGGGCCGCGTGATCCTGCGCAAAGATGGCACAGAGATCGCTGTGTTAAATCCAGAGAAACGCAACTACCCTGTCGCACAAATGCCAACGACGGAGGCTGCAATTGACTATCGTTTCTTGCGCGACGTCTATGTGGTGATCGGTGACCCGCAAGAGGGTGGTGGTTGGACGCTGCGTACGTATATCAAACCTTTGGCGAACTGGATTTGGGCGGGTGTTCTGCTGATGGCACTTGGTGGTTTCTTAAGCTTGTCTGATCGCCGTTTCCGTGTTGGCGCAGGTGCAAGCAAACGTCGCACACGCACGGTTGCTGCGGAATGAGATATCTCATTGTTGCCATTTGCATGTTGCTGGCTTTGCCTTTGGGAGCAGTGCAGCCTGACGAAGTGTTGGACGATCCTGTGCTGGAACAACGCGCGCGTGATCTCTCCAAAGGGCTGCGTTGTTTGGTCTGTCAGAACGAGTCAATTGACGAAAGTGACGCCTCGCTTGCGCGCGATTTGCGGATTTTGCTGCGTGAGCGATTGGTGCAGGGCGACACAGATGAGCAAGCGATTACCTTTATTGTAGATCGATACGGTGAATATGTGCTGCTTCGACCCACCGTCACAGGTTCCAACTGGTTGCTTTGGGCGGCGGGTCCGCTCATGTTGTTGCTCGCGGGCGGCGTGGGGTTTGCGTATTTGCGCGGACGCGAAAAGGCGCCCGAGCAAACCATCGACGCGCTGAGCGACGTTGAAAAATCAAGATTGGCAGAGTTGCTCAAGGACGAGTGAGCGGCGCCGAAAGACAAGGAACGGGGACGATCAATGGAGTATAAGACCATCACATATGTCGTGGCGGATGGGATCGCGACGATAACATTGAACCGTCCTGAAGTTATGAACGCCCTTGATGCGCAAATGCGTGCAGAGATCACTGATGCTGTGCGCACTGGCGGGCGTGAGGCGCGCGTTGTTGTGCTCACAGGGGCAGGGCGGGCGTTCTGCTCGGGCCAGGACCTTGGTGATCGCGCGAATGCGGCTAATATTGATCTCGAACGCACGCTGCGTGATGAATACCAACCCATGCTCGCAGCGATCACAGATTGCCCTGTGCCGACCATAAGCGCCGTAAATGGCGCGGCGGCGGGCGCGGGCGCAAATCTTGCGCTTGGGGCCGATGTGGTGATTGCATCGGAGCGCGCGTTTTTCATGCAAGCCTTCGCCAAAATTGGCCTTATCCCAGATGCAGGCGGCACCTACTTTATGCCGCGCCAGATCGGTATGGCAAAAGCGATGGGGGCAGCGCTTTTTGCAGATAAGATTAGCGCGACACAGGCCGAGAGTTGGGGCATGATCTGGGAAGCGGTTCCAGACGCTGACTTCGCAGAGACATGGAAAGCGCGCGCTAAGCATCTGGCAAACGGCCCGACAGCAGCCTATGCGGAAGCCAAGACCGCCATCCGCGCGTCGTTTGAAAATTCTCTTGAAGATCAACTAACGCTCGAGGCGAAGCTCCAAGGCAAATGCGGAAAAACCCGAGATTTCAAAGAAGGCGTGCTTGCTTTCCTGGACAAACGAACGGCGGAATTTGAGGGGCGCTAACTTTGCGCTTCCTATTTCTGTAAATACCTTGGGTGAGGCTCAGTTTGCTGAGACGAAGGCAGCGCTCTATTTTCCGGCAAATGCAGGACTGTGAAGTGCAGGTTTCTGTTGCCAGGTACCTGCGAACCCCGCCTTAAGTCGCTAAACCTAAGGAGTTAAGTTTCAGAAGCTGAAACTGCTTACGCAGCCATCGCTACTGGAGCACGATTGTCATTTGCAATTGTACATTTTGGGCCGATACGGTGGCACCCAGCCGAAACAAAGCTAACCCCTTTAGACGTTCGTCGATCCTATTTCGACCCCCTCCGCCGTCAAATGAACGGGTGATTGGTGGAGTCGCCGGGTACCGCCCCCGGGTCCGAACCGCTTATTGCGGGCGCGTTTA
>Ga0206127_1003336_pt1 | contig 14973 bp, 16 predicted proteins | sample Helgoland_Spring_6_FD_148646 | JGI IMG/M metagenome (GOLD analysis project Ga0206127, IMG submission 148646) | Pelagic subsurface seawater microbial communities from Kabeltonne, Helgoland, North Sea - Helgoland_Spring_Bloom_20160419_1 | ecosystem: Environmental > Aquatic > Marine > Epipelagic ...
AAGTAATCAAGAATAATTGATTGAGAACTTTTTATTTTGCTTGTTGCTAACTTAATCATAAAACAATTAACTATATTTCTTTTTTCTCCAATAATTAAACACAAACCCAAAACTTAATAAAATTAGCAATGGTAAAACAACATTTAATAACTGCCAAAAAGTACGTTCTTTAAAGGCTTTTTGTTTGTCTAATGTTTTAATTGTTAGTGTTTTGTTTCTCAATTGAATTAAGCCGGAATCATCTAATAAATAATCAATACTATTTATTAAAAAGTCTTTGTTTCCAAATTGTTGATTTGTCCATTTATCTCTATTCAAATCAAAAGGTTCCCCTTTTAAAATCTGATTTTTGCTAACATCACCGTCAGAAATTATCACCATTTTATTATTAGTTGCAGTGTCTTTATATAGGCTGGATTCATAAGGTTTTACTCTGTTTTTGTAAGCGGATATAAAATTCCCTTCTAATAAAACAGCAAATAGTTGATTTCCATTTTTGTAATCATTTTCAACAACTTCATCAGCAATAGATTGAAGTTCAATAAAACTAGGAGTTCCTATTTTTTGGGACAATAAAGAACTGACTAATAAAGGTGTTTTTTTAATGTTGTTTTTTAACGTATCTATTTGGTTTGCAAATTGTAATCTTACTGGAGAAACATTTTTAGTAATCGTATGTTTGGGGTTTCCTCCAACCAAAGGATGGTAAAACCATTCTAAATTTTTAAACTGCGTTTGATTTCCAACTTTGCCCGTTGCGACAGGAATTTGAGCTGCATACAAATCTTTTATTAAAGTGGTATTAATTCTAATTCCGTAAGAAAATAACAAGTCTGTTAAATTTAAATCTCTAGGATATGCTAACATTTTTCCATTGGCAAATAGACTATCTTGGTCTGCTTGCACATAGTCTAACATCCACAAAGTTTTTCCTCCATTAGCAATATACTGGTCTATCGTAAATTTTTCTTTTGAAGTAAATTTTTGAGTTGGTTTTGCAATAATGGCCAAATCAAAAGAGGTTAAATCTTGCAAAGTTTGTTGCGGATTTGTCGCTACAGAATCTAACGTAAATTTTGCTAATCTATATTTTTTTGAAACTTCACTTAAAAAACTATATTGATAAATATCTTGTAATTCTCCATTTCCAGTTAGTACAGCAATTCTTTTTTGTTGCTTTTGAGTAATTGAATTAATCGCATTTGAAAAACTATATTCTAAATTTTCAATTGCTTTTTCTAGCTGTTCATCTTGTGAGGCAACGATGGCGTTGGGTAACAAAGAAACAACTTTAGATCTTTTTCCAAAAGAAACCTCTGCCCAAGGAAAAATAATTGCTTCAGACAATTTACCATCTTCCTCAACAGTTAGTTGACTTGGCATCATGCCGCGTTTAATCAATGCTTCACGCTGCTTATCTGGGGCTTCAAAATTGATTTTTATATTTGAGTTTTCTAGTGCTAATTCTTCTAAATACTGACGCGTCTCTCGCTGTAATCTTTTAAATTCTGAAGGAAAATCACCTTCTAGATAAACAGTAACAAAAAGAAATTTATCAACTTTAGAAACAATATCTTTTGTCGTTTTAGAAAGTGTGTAACGCTTATCTGAAGTTAAGTCTAAACGAGTATAAAATGATTGGTTGATGACATTTAAGAGTATTAAACCAATACTTAGAATAACAATGTTTTTTATTTTTTTATTCATTATTTAAACGCGTTTTAGTGATGAATAAAAAGAATACAGTTACACTTAAAAAGTAGATGATGTCTCGGGTGTCAATTACACCTCGAGAAATACTTTTGAAATGTTCATTAATTCCTATTTTTTTTATGGCTAGTTCATTGCCAAGAGAAATAGAAATGGCATCAAAACCATAGAATAAAAAAAAAGTAATCATAACGCCCAATATAAAAGCTACAATCTGATTTTTTGAAAGTGTTGAGGTAAATAATCCTATTGAAGTATATGTTGCTGCTAAGAATAACAAACCAATGTAAGAACCTATAGCACTTCCGAAATCGATGTCTCCAATGGGATTTGCTAATTGATATATGGTATAAGCATAAGTTAATGTTGGCAGTAGAGCAACAAAAACTAAAAGTAGAGAAGCCCAAAATTTTCCGAGTACAATTTTCCAATCAGAAATTGGTTTTGTTTTTAAGAGTTCAATGGTTCCGTCGCTAAATTCATCAGCAAAACTTTTCATGGTAATAGCAGGTATCAAAAATAAAAATACCCATGGAGCTAGAAAGAAGAAAGAATTTAAATCTGCAAACCCAGCATTTAGAATATTAAAATCATCTTTAAAAACCCATAAAAATAATCCGTTAATTAACAAGAAAACTCCAATTACTAAATAAGCTATGGGACTTGCAAAAAATGAATTGATTTCCTTTTTTAAAATTGCAAACATTGTTTAAAGATTGTTTTTTATATTTTAAAATTATTACTTGCTGAGTATAATATTCTCTCTTTTTTATTGATTTTTATGTAGCGTAATAAAAAAAAGACATTTAATATACTGATTATTATCAGCTTGTAAAAAATACTAAGCTTTTATTCTATAACTTAAATTGTTTTCAAAACCTTCATCTTTAATTTCTGGTTCAAAAACAAATTTTTGTTTCTCTAATAACGAAATAGAAGCTGTATTATTTTTATGGGTAAATGCTTCAATGGTTTTTAATTCCATTTGTTTAAAACCATATTTTAAAACGACTTCAAAAGCTTCACTCATAAAACCTTTTTGTTGGTAAGAAGGGTCTAATTCATATCCAATTTCTGCATAATCTTCTTCATCTTCAAAATTACGTAAACCAATAGTACCAATTACTTGATTATTGTTTTTAGATTCTATCACCCAAAAAACACCTTTATTGTTTGTGGTTAGTTGAGAGATACGATCGATAAATGCTCTTGTTTCAGAAAGATTATTTAATGTTTTTCTATCAATAAATTCAACAACTTCTTTGTTAGTTCTTAGTCCAAAAATTGCTTTTGTATCGTTCAAGTTTAATTCTCTTAATGTTAATCTTTCTGTTTCTAGAACAGGAAAAGTAGTAAAGTCGAAATACATTTTTATATTATTTTGCTTTTATTGTAAACTCACTTTTTTATCAACGCTCCAAGCTATTGGTTTGTCATTAAATAATATCTTTGTTTTAGCCCAAACAGTTTTAAAAAGTTCTGAGTTTCTATAATTTTCTAAATCTTGTTCTTTTGCCCAATAAGAATAGGTGAAAAATATTTCTGGGTTTGTTTTGTCTTGATATAATTCTAACAAATTACAGCCAATAGATGCTTTTATTGATGTTTTTTTTTCTTCAAAGATGGATAAAAAATCCTCAATGTGTTTTTTATGAAAACTCATTTTTACAATTCTTACAAGCATAATTACTTAAGTTAAGGGAGTAAAATCTGGTTGAGTATCGTTAATGAAGTCAATAATAACTGAATCTCTATATTGTAAACCCAATAAAGTTGATGCCCCACCAACTGTACCTAAATTACTCCTGTAAATTGCAATTTCTAAATAACCAGCAGAGTTAAATAATGCCAATTTACTTCCGTCATATTGAATGCTGTCATGCGCACTACCTTTTGCGACTTCATTATATTTTGTGAATATTTTAGAGAAAGAATAACGTCTGGCATTAGCTTTAAAGCGACGACCTTTTCCAACTTCTTGAAACATTTTTTTACTAATATTAGTAATTACATTTCCATAATTATCAATATAAACGATACCACCAATAATTTGGTTTTGAGTTTTATTTACTTTTGGTTGAATTTCAGTCATTTGTTTAAATGTTTGAATTTCTTTACCAATTACTGCTAAATTACCACCTCTCGCAATAAAACAAGCAACTTGTACAAAAACATCTAAAACAGGAAAACTACTTTCAATTCTGTCATGAATGTTTATTTCGACGATTTTTGTTGGTTTAATTTCTGAGGCAATCATTGATATGATTCCATTATCAGGACAAACAAAATAATGATTGTCTAGTTCTAAAGCAATATGCTTATTGTCAGCACTTAATTCTGAGTCTACACCAACAATATGAATGGTTTTATCAGGAAAGCTTTTGTAAGAATTTTTTAAGATGTAAGCCGTTTCTGTAATACTAAAAGGAGATATTTCATGTGTTATATCTACAATTTTAGCATCAGGTAATTCTGAGTAAATAGCTCCTTTTACAGCGCCTACAAAGTGGTCTTTAGTTCCAAAATCTGTTGTTAAAGTAATTAAAGACATTAAAATATTGCTGTTAATTAAATGTGTAAAAGTTATTTACTATTTCTCGCAAATCTAATCATTTTAGTAAATTTATTCACTATTTTTAAATTAAAATAAATGTAATCAATTAATAAAAATTAATCATTTGAACGAACGCATTATAGAGCTTATAGAAATTGGTCCAAAAGAGTTTTTTGGTGCTCAAAACAGTACTATTCAGCAATTAAAAAAGTATTTTCCAAAAATTAAAATCGTTGCTCGTGGATCTAAACTTAAAGTTTATGGAGAGCCAGAAATTTTAGATGAGTTTGAAACTCGTTTAGAGCGCTTGATAAAGTATTATACTAAATACAATAAGTTAGATGATAATAGTATTGAACGCATTTTAACTTCTAATGGAAATGATGAAAAAAATATAGCAACTAAAAGTGCCAAAGAAGTTTTAGTGCATGGAGTAAGTGGAAGACAAATTAAACCACAAACAGCAAACCAGCGTAAAATGGTTGCTTTAATGGATAAAAATGATATGTTATTTGCCGTTGGCCCAGCAGGAACAGGAAAAACCTATACAGCTGTTGCATTGGCAGTAAAGTCATTAAAGGAAAAAGAGGTTAGAAAAATTATTTTGACAAGACCAGCTGTAGAGTCTGGAGAGAATTTAGGATTTTTGCCAGGTGATTTAAAAGACAAATTAGACCCTTATATGCAGCCATTATATGACGCTTTGCGAGATATGATTCCGCATGAAAGATTAGAATCTCATTTAGAAAAAGGAATTATTCAGATTGCACCTTTAGCGTTTATGCGAGGTAGAACTTTAGATAACGCATTTGTAATTTTAGATGAAGCTCAAAATACGACGCATAATCAAATGAAGATGTTTTTAACAAGAATGGGTAAAAATGCTAAGTTTATAATTACTGGAGATCCTGGTCAAATTGATTTACCAAGAAAGCAAGTTTCTGGTTTAAAAGAATCTTTATTGGCTCTAAAAAATATTGACGGTATTGCACAAGTCTATTTAGATGATAAAGACGTAGTGAGACACAAACTGGTGAAAAAAATTATAACAGCCTATAAGAGCATAGAGACTGAATGATTCTTTTGAAATAAAATAAATAAAAAAGAGAATAAACTTCGTGCTTTTTCTTCTGAAATCTAGGATGTAAAAAACTACTTCAAATCTTAAAAAAAAAGAAATTGAAAGCTTATTTTTGCGCGCACAACAACACAACAAATAATGAATACAATTAACGATACTAACTTTCAGTTTCCTAACCAGAAGTCTGTTTATATAGGTAAAGTAAGGGAGGTTTACAATATTAATGATGCTCTTTTGGTTATGATTGCAACAGATAGATTGTCTGCTTTCGACGTTGTCTTACCACGTCAAATTCCTTTTAAAGGTCAGATTTTGAATCAGATTGCAACAAAAATGATGAATGAAACAGCAGATATTGTACCTAATTGGTTAATTGCAACCCCAGATGAGAACGTTGCCGTTGGTGATTTATGCGAGCCTTTTAAAGTAGAAATGGTAATTCGTGGATACCTTTCTGGTCATGCAGCAAGAGAATACAAATTAGGGAAAAGAATTTTGTGTGGTGTTGAAATGAAAGAAGGGTTAAAAGAGAACGATAAGTTTCCTTTTCCAATAATTACACCATCAACCAAAGCAGATAATGGAGAACATGATGAGGATATTTCTAGAGAAGATATTCTTTCACAAGGAATTGTTTCTGAAGAAGATTATATCGTTTTAGAAAATTATACAAATGCATTATTTCAGCGAGGAACTGAAATTGCTGCAAAAAGAGGATTGATTTTAGTAGACACAAAGTATGAATTTGGAAAAACGAAAGATGGTAAAATTGTTTTGATTGATGAAATTCACACACCAGATTCTTCTCGTTATTTTTATGCTGATGGATATCAAGAAAGACAAAAGAAAGGAGAAACTCAAAAACAATTATCGAAAGAATTTGTGCGTCAGTGGTTAATTGAAAATGATTTTCAAGGAAAAGATGGACAGCAAATACCAGAAATGTCTGACGATAAAGTTCTTGAGATTTCTAACAGATATATAGAATTATACGAACAAATTACTGGAGAAGCTTTTGTAAAGGCATCTACAGATAATGTTCTTAACAGAATTGAAAAGAATGTAAATTCTTTTTTAGCAAACTAAACTAACTACAATGATTATAGAACCTAGAACAAGAGGATTTATCTGTTTAACATCGCACCCAACAGGTTGTGAACAAAATGTAATAAATCAAATAGCACATGTAAAATCAAAAGGAAAAATTGATGGCGCAAAAAAAGTATTAGTAATCGGTTCATCTACAGGATTTGGATTGGCATCAAGAATTACAAGTGCTTTTGGATCAGATGCTGCCACAATAGGTGTTTTCTTTGATAAACCAGCAACCGAAGGAAGACCAGGCTCTCCAGGATTTTACAATACTGCCGCTTTTGAAAAACATGCAACCGAAGCAGGTTTGTATGCAAAAAGTATAAATGGAGATGCATTTTCTAATGAAATAAAAGAACAAGTTGTAAACCTAATAAAAGAAGATTTAGGTCAGATTGATTTGGTTATTTACAGTTTAGCATCGCCAGTAAGAAAGCATCCAACAACCGGAAAAAGATTCAAATCTGTATTAAAACCAATTGGTGGAGAATTTTCTAATAAAACAGTAGATTTTCACACAGGTACTGTTTCAGAAATTTCTATTAAACCAGCAGAAGGAGAAGATGTAGAAAACACTGTTACTGTAATGGGTGGTGAAGATTGGAAAATGTGGATGGACGCCTTACAATCTGAAAACTTATTAGCTGAAGGAGCTACAACAGTTGCGTACTCATATATTGGCCCAGAAGTTACAAAGCCAGTTTATAGAAACGGAACAATTGGAGCAGCAAAAGATCATTTAGAAGCTACAGCTTTTACAATTTCTGATGATTTAAAATCGATTGGAGGAAAAGCATATGTTTCAGTAAATAAAGCATTAGTAACGCAAGCAAGTTCTGCAATTCCTGTAATTCCTTTATATATTTCATTATTGTATAAAGTGATGAAAGCAAAAGGAATTCATGAAGGATGTATAGAACAAATACAACGTTTATATAGCGAACGTTTATTTGGAGGTGATATAGCTCTAGACGCTAAAGGAAGAGTGAGAATTGATGATTGGGAAATGAGAGAAGATGTGCAAGCTGAGGTTAGTGAACTTTGGAAAACAGCAACAACAGAAAATTTATCAGAAATTGGAGATTTAGATGGATATAGTAACGACTTTTACAATCTTTTTGGTTTTAAAGTTGATGGTGTAGATTATGCTGCTGATGTAAATGAAGTTGTAAACGTGCCAAGTATTCAGTAAAAATTAATTTCTTTTTAAAGAGAATTAAAAATATAAACCTTACAGATTTTATTTTGTGAGGTTTTTCTTTTTTATCTTGTCAAAAAAAAGGTAATGAAAGCAGTAACCGTAAAACAGTTAAAAGACGAACTTTCTCATAAATCAGCAAATGAGTTAAAAGAGTTATGTTTGCATTTATCTAAATTTAAGAAAGAGAATAAAGAATTATTGACCTATTTATTGTTTGAATCTCATGATGAAGAGCAGTACATTCAAAGTGTGAAAGATCAAATAGATTTGCTTTTTTCTGAAATAAATACTAAGAATTATTTTTATATCAGAAAAAGCGTTCGTAAAATTTTAACACTTACAAAAAAGTTTATCAGGTATTCTAAAAAGAAGGAAACAGAGGTTGCTTTGTTACTTTATTTTTGTCTTAAAATGAGAGGTTTTCATCCTTCTATTCGTAGAAGTACAAGATTAACAAATACGTTTGATAGACAGATACTATTAATCAAAAAAGCGATTGCAACATTGCATGAAGATTTACAGTATGATTATCAATTAGAATTGAATGAATTATTAGATGTGTAAGAAAGAAAGACCAATTTTATTAGATTTAGTTAACGAAGGTACATCAGAAATGGAAAAATTTCAGAATGAAGTAATTCGTCCAATAATAAAAATGCAGCATAATCTATTGATAAGTTTTTTTAAAAACTATCTACAAAAAAGAAAAATTGATTTTTCTGTTTTCCCAGAAAAGAAAAAGAGAAGTAAGATTTCATCTGTTTTTAAAACGGATAATAACTATAAGAATATTACTTTAGGTTTTGTATTAGGTCAATTTTCTATGGATGAATATAAGTTTTATGCAGATTATTCATCAGAAATTAATAAAAGAATTTTGCAGATTATTCAGCAAAGAATTAAAGACAGTATTTCTGAACTATAATAAAAAAGTCGCCATATTCATTTACAGCGACTTTTTTATTGTGGTAACTACTTCTTACTTTGTTGTGCTATTAGTTTCTTTTGATATTTACCTTGTACAACGTCTACAATTACTAAAACAGCTAAAACAAAATAGAAAGTAGTTTTACTCATCGGTACAATTTCTTCACCGAAAATAGTAATGTGTGCCAAATGTCCGCCTTCAGTAACTAACATTATTCCAACAATAAAAAGAATAAACAAACCGAGTACTTCATACATTCTGTTTTTAGCTAAGAAAGTTGATATTCTATCCGCTAAGAAAAGCATTAGCAAGCCACTTATTACAATAGCAATTGCCATAACGATAAAAGCTGTTGTAGAATTCTCTATTTCACTTGTAAGACCAATTGCTGCTAAAATAGAATCGAATGAAAAAACTAAATTCATTAATACAATACTCATAATTACAGCGTTAGAAGATTTTGTTTTTTTATCATTATCAATACCAGTAGATAAGTCTGTATCACCAATCATGTGCCAAATTTCTTTTATGGCTGTATAAATGATAAATCCCCCACCTAATAAAACAATTATACTATGTCCGTTAAAGGCAAAGTTGATAGTGTCTTTTATTTTTAATGTTAAAAAGAGAAAGGTTCTTGAAAAAAATCGATGACAGAAACAAGAACAAATAACAAAACAATTCTTAGTATGATTGCGATTAAAATTCCTATTTTTCTAACTTTTTTCTGATCAGATTTTGGTGCTTTTTTTGACTCTAAAGAAATATAAAGTAAGTTGTCAAAGCCAAGAACAGCTTGTAGTAAGACTAACATTACTAAAGTAAAAATAACTTCTAACATGGTTTATCGTTTAAATGATTCAAATATATTTAAAGAAATTTAATGGGCGTGTGTTTTTACAATAAATACTTAATTAAAATACGAATACTTACAAAGGCAATTAATAAAGCAGTTGCTTTTTTTAATTGAATAGGACTAAATAGATTATTGCTGATTCTAATTCCAATTTGTCCTCCAATAAATACAGTTACTAACAAAACTGAAGTTAAATTCCAATCAATCATAAAATCAGGGTTAGAATATTGTCCCCAAAAACCTGAAATAGAGTTTGCTAAAATGAAAACGCTTGCAGTTGCGGCAATTTTTTTAGGAGTATCCCAATTTGTAAGGTGTAAAATAGGTGCTAAAAAAATTCCTCCTCCAATCCCAACCATCCCAGAAATAAATCCAACGATTCCGCCATAACTTATGTTTTTAATGAGTTTTGATTTGATTTTTTTTTGATCCGAAGAAATAAAATTTTTAGAGACCCACATGGTTATCGCAGCAAAAAGTAACGTAACTGCTAATAAAATAAAAAAGAATTGCTGACTTATTTTTAAATATCCTCCAAAATAAGCTAATGGAACACTACATAAAGTGAGCGGAAAAACTTTTTTCCAATTTATTATTTTCTGTTGGTGAAATAAATAAACGTTTCCTGTAACAACAACAATATTACATAAAAGAGCAGTTGTTCTAATCTGTGTAAATATGATTCCTGTTAGTGCTAAAATTGCTAAATAGCTAGATCCACCGCCAAAACCAACTGAAGAGTATAAAATGGCAACAGCAAAGAATAGTATTATTAAGTGCAAATTTGTGCATAAAACATCAAAAAATAATTGTAAAGTCATGATGGGCAAATATATTATTCTCTCAAGTGTTTTTAGTATCTATTTATTTTAAGATTTGTTTTTGTGTATCATTAAAACTTATCGGTAAAAAAAATATGTAACTAAATATACGTTTTGTAATTTATTTATTGAAAAAAACAATTAAAAATTCCCAACAGGCTAAGTAAAAAATAAATATATTTCTCTATTTTTAGAGATTATTACAATCACTAACAAAAACTATGAGTAATTATCACATTAAGCATTTAGAAGAATATTATCAAGTTTACAGAAAGTCTATTAGAGAGCCAGAAAATTTTTGGGAAGAAATTGCGGAAGAACATTTTGTTTGGAGAAAAAAATGGGATAAAGTTTTAGATTGGGATTTTTCTAAGCCAGAAGTTAAGTGGTTTCAGGGAGCTCAACTAAATATTACAGAAAACTGTATTGATAGACATATAGCCACCAGAGGAGATAAAACAGCCATTTTATTTGAGCCAAACGATCCAAATGAAGCAGCCGAACACATTACTTATAATCAATTATTAGAAAGAGTAAATAAATTTGCAAACGTTTTAAAAGAAAACGGAGTTCAAAAGGGAGATAGAGTTTGTATTTATGTGCCAATGATACCAGAATTAGCAATTGCAACGCTAGCTTGTGCAAGAATCGGAGCGATTCATTCTGTCGTTTTTGCAGGTTTTTCATCAGTTGCCCTTGCAACAAGAATTAATGATTCTGATTGTAAAATGGTAATAACTTCTGATGGATCTTACAGAGGAACAAAATCCATCGATTTAAAAGGAATTGTAGATGAAGCTTTAGAGAGTTGTCCGGGTGTAAAAACTGTTTTAGTTGCAAAAAGAATAAATTCGAATATTTTCATGAAACAAGGTCGTGATCTATGGTTGCAACCTTTATTAGATAAGGCATCAACGGAATGCGCTGCCGAAGTTATGAACGCAGAAGACCCTTTATTTATCTTGTATACTTCTGGATCTACAGGTAAACCAAAAGGAATGGTGCATACAACTGCAGGTTATATGGTATATACTGCATATACTTTTAAAAATGCATTTCAATACAGAGAAAATGATGTCTATTGGTGTACTGCAGATATTGGTTGGATTACAGGTCATTCTTATATTGTTTATGGACCTTTAGCAAATGGAGCTACAACGGTAATGTTTGAAGGTGTGCCAAGTTATCCAGATTTTGGACGCTTCTGGGAAATTGTAGAAAAACATAAAGTAAATCAGTTTTACACAGCGCCAACAGCAATCAGAGCGTTGGCAAAACACGGAACAGAATTGGTTGATAAATATGATGTATCAACATTAAAAGTTTTAGGATCTGTAGGAGAACCTATAAATGAAGAGGCATGGCATTGGTATAATGATAATATCGGAAAAAAGAAAAGTCCTATTATAGATACTTGGTGGCAAACAGAAACAGGAGGAATGATGATTACACCAATTCCTTATGTAACTCCAACAAAACCAACCTACGCAACTTTACCTTTTATTGGAGTTCAGCCTGCATTAATGGATGAAAATGGAAAAGAAATAAAAGAGAATCAGGTAGATGGAAGATTGTGTATTAAATTTCCTTGGCCAAGTATGGCGAGAACTATTTGGGGAAACCATCAGCGTTATAAAGAAACTTATTTTTCAGCGTATGAGAATATGTATTTTACCGGTGATGGCGCTTTAAGAGATGAGGTTGGCTATTACAGAATTACAGGTAGAGTAGATGATGTAATTATCGTTTCAGGTCATAATTTAGGAACAGCACCAATTGAAGATGCTATTAACGAACATCCAGCAGTAGCAGAATCAGCAATAGTAGGCTTTCCCCATGATATTAAGGGAAGTGCATTATATGGTTACGTAATTTTGAAAGATACAGGAGAAAGCAGAAATCATGATAATTTAAGAAAAGAAATTAATCAAATTATAACAGAACATATCGGACCAATTGCAAAATTAGATAAAATTCAATTTTCAGAAGGATTGCCAAAAACACGTTCAGGAAAAATTATGAGACGTATTTTGCGTAAAATAGCCTGTAATGAAATGGATAATTTAGGAGATACAAGTACATTGTTAAACCCAGAGGTTGTGCAGAGTATTATTGATCATAGATTATAATTTTAAATACAGTATAGTACATATTTAGACCTCTCATATTTTAAAGAATGAGAGGTTTTTTTACTTCTTCTGTGTTGTTAGTATGTCATGTTCTTTTTTATGGCATATAAATTGACAAATAGAATTAATTTAAACAGATACATGGAACATTTTAAAGATTCAAAAAAAAGTAAAATCAAGCAAAAAGTTACTCTTAAACAAGCCTTTAAAACGATTATTTGGCCAAGGAGAAATATTGTGTTTTTGGGTTTAGTTCTTATAATTATTCGCAGTTTGTCTGGTTTTGTTTTGCCTTTAAAGAGTAAGGTATTGTTAGATGAGGTTATTCCCAATAAAGATTTTAGACAATTATATATTTTAATCCTTGTTGTAATTGGTGCAATTTTGTTGCAGGCAATTACATCTTTTTTATTAACAAAAGTTTTAAGTATACAAGCACAGCACTTAATATCAGAATTAAGAGCGCAAGTACAAAAGAAAGTTTTGTCTTTACCAATTAGTTTTTTTGATAATACTAAATCTGGTGCTTTAGTCTCTAGAATTATGACGGATGTTGAAGGGGTTAGGAATTTAATTGGTACGGGACTGGTGCAGTTAATAGGTGGCTCATTTACAGCAATTATTACTTTAGTTATTTTAATAAAAATGAATGTTTGGATGACTCTTTTTACATTTGTTCCTTTATCAATTTTTGGAATTATAGCTTTAAAATCGTTTAAATATATACGTCCGATATTTAGAGCTAGAGGAAAAATTAATGCAGAAGTAAAAGGGCGTTTAACCGAAACTTTAGGAGGTATTCGTGTCATTAAGGCCTTTAATGCAGAAAATCAAGAAACTGAAGTTTTTGAAAAAGGAGTTGCCGATATTTTTAAGAACGTTAAAAAAAGTATGACGGCAACTGCTATAATGACCAGCTCTTCAACCTTTTTAATAGGTTTGGCAACTACTGGGGTAATGGGGATTGGTGGTTATTATATGATTCAAGGTACAATGACTTTTGGAGATTTTATTCAATTTACATTCTTATTAGCCTTTATGGTTGCTCCAATTGTGCAAATGAGTAATATTGGTAGTCAATTAACGGAAGCTTTGGCAGGATTAGACAGAACAGAAGAATTAATGAATATGCCTGCCGAAGAAGACAATGAAGAAAGAACTATTGTTTTACAAAACCTTAAAGGTGAAATCGTTTTTGACGACGTGTCTTTTGCTTATCAAGAAGGAAAAGAAGTGTTGAATAATATTAATTTTAAAGTACCTTCTGGTTCTGTAACTGCTTTGGTCGGGAGTTCTGGTTCGGGTAAATCTACAATTGCTGGTTTGTCTGCAACATTTTTAAATCCAAAATCGGGCACAATTACGATTGATAATCAAGATATGTCTAAAGTACAACTTTCTAGTTACAGAAAAAATTTAGGAGTGGTTTTACAAGATGAGTTTTTGTTTGAAGGAACGATTAGAGATAATATTTTATTTCCAAGACCAAATGCATCAGAAACTGAATTACAAAATGCAGTAAAAGCTGCGTATGTAAATGAATTTACAGATCGTTTTGATGATGGATTAGAGACTTTAATAGGGGAAAGAGGGGTAAAGTTATCTGGAGGACAGCGACAGCGTTTAGCTATTGCAAGAGCTATTTTGGCAGATCCAAAAATCATCATTTTAGATGAAGCAACCTCTAGCTTAGATACTGAAAGTGAATCTTTAATTCAGCAAAGTTTATCAGTATTAATAAAAGATAGAACAACTATTGTAATTGCACATAGATTAAGTACAATTAAACGAGCAGATCAAATTTTAGTAATTGAATCAGGTAATATTGCTGAGAGAGGAACTCATGATGAACTAATAGCAGCTAAAGGCAGGTATTTTGATTTGTATACCTATCAATCAAAAATCTAATTTTATTTTAAGTGTGAAATAATCTTATCATAAACAGTAACATAATACTCATGAAACCTTGGGAGCAAAATGTTTTCAAGGTTTTTTGTTTCTTTTAATACTTTTAAATTCCATAATTTTAAACCAGCAACTTCTTCTGGTTGCATTGTGAGTTTAGATACAGGTGTTTTTAATTCAGCAATAAAAACATGATGATGTTCATTATCTCGAATTCCGTTTGGATGAGAAACTTGATGAATTCTTGTGCCAATTTTGATAAGGTTTTTTTCTTCTATATGTAATCCGATTTCTTCAAATATTTCTCTTTTTGCAGCTGTTAAAATAGCTTCGCCAGCACCAACATGTCCTGCAACAGAAATATCCCACAAACCAGGAAATACCTTTTTAGTTATTGCTCTTTTTTGCAATAATATTTTCTTATCCTTGGTAAATAACCAAATATGAACAGTAGCATGAAACCAACCATTTTTATGTGCTTCAGATTTTAGAGCGGTTTTTCCGGTAGGTTTTCCTTCTGATGTGATGATGTCTATAAGTTCGTCCATTTTGAAAAAAAAATAATTATATCAATCTGTCTTTAAGTTCCAGTAATTTTTATTGAAATGTTCAAGGAAATAAAAAATGTATCGAGAACACTTTGATTTTGTTCTTGATACATTTTCACTTGTTCCTTGCAAATCTTTTAGAATTAAA
>Ga0206127_1003340_pt1 | contig 14963 bp, 10 predicted proteins | sample Helgoland_Spring_6_FD_148646 | JGI IMG/M metagenome (GOLD analysis project Ga0206127, IMG submission 148646) | Pelagic subsurface seawater microbial communities from Kabeltonne, Helgoland, North Sea - Helgoland_Spring_Bloom_20160419_1 | ecosystem: Environmental > Aquatic > Marine > Epipelagic ...
CCTGAGAGTAGCTAGAGAGAGTGCAAAAAATGATAATACACAGAAAGGTTAGTAACTTTTTCATAATTTTAGTTTTAGTCTAATTCTTCAAATATAGAGTTGTTATCAATGGAGTTGATGTAGTCTTCAATGGTTTTATCTTCTAGATTAGTAAAGTAAAAATCATTTTCGTCTAAAAGAACATCTTCAATGGTAATTGAAACTTCATATGTATCTATAGTACTGGTGTCTAACCAATATTCAATATCAATTTCCGAAAGAGAATCTGAGGTAAATTCTTCAGTGGTATTAAATACAAAAGAATTTAATCCAACAAATAATATTACAATAGCTGCAGCTGTCATAGGAATGAATTTTAATATTCTCTCTTTGAAAGAAATAAGTTTTGTTTCTTTTTTATTGGACAAAACCTTCGCTAAAATCTCATTTTCTAATTCGTTAAAATATGAATAAGGGAGCGTAAACCCTTCTTCTAGTTTAAACTCTTCTTCAATTAATTTAACTTCAAAACTATCTTCAATTTTATTAAAATAGTTTTTAGGCGTGCAAAAACCACTTTCTTTTTCAAGAATAGAGTTTAAATACGCTTCGCTAATTTTTATATTATGTTTCATTATTATGTTTAGACCCTAATTATATAGAAAGGTTTAATTAGTTTTCTTTTTAATAAAGAGTTCAATTTTTTTAACCGCATGGAAATATGAGGCTTTCAATGATCCTACAGAGGTTTCTAAAATTTCAGACATTTCAGTGTATTTTAGTTCATCAAAGTATTTCATATTAAAAACAAGTTGTTGCTTTTGTGGTAAGGTAGCAATTGCCCTTTGTAAAATAAGTTGAATTTCATTACCAGTAAAAAAATTATCACAACCTAAAGTCGAAGTTAATTCTTTTTGATAATCATCAATATTTATATTATTTCGTTTTGCTCTCTTATTGATAAAGGTAATGGCCTCATTAGTTGCAATTCTGTACATCCAGGAAAACAACTTGCTTTTTTGGTTAAATTTATCAATGTTTTTAAAAATCTTGATAAATGTATTCTGCAGCACGTCATCCGCATCGTTATGAGATATAACGATTTTACGGATATGCCAATAAAGTCGTTCTTTGTAGAGTTTAATTAGTTCTCTAAACGCCTTTTCTTTAGTTTGAACATTTTTTAATTGCTCTATTAAAATAGCTTCATCTGTCAAGTATATACTTTATAACTTATAGACTTAAAATATTTAAAAAGGTTTAATGTTTGCTTTTTACCCGAGGTCTAGAATAACCGAAAAGTCTTTTTTGTTTAATGATGTCTGAAATTCCTTCTGGTAGTAGTTGTTCCCAACCTTCTTCTCCTTTAATGATCTTTTTTAAAACTTTTCTTGAGAATATATCAAGAATATCTTTATCAGTTACCTTAATGTCTAAAACTTTACCATTGTTTTTAAAGAATTTGTATAATTCTTTCATTCGTGGATGTACCTTTAGATTCTCACTTGTAATATATTCTTTGTTAATAGGATCGTGAGAGGGATACATATATACTTTTAAGTCCTTGAAGAATAATTTTCCGAAAGCCTCTAAAATTCCTCCACTTAAATTACGATAATATTTTTCATCAAAGATTTGTATAAGATTTTGAGCCCCCATAGCTAGTGCCATTCTCTCTTTTGTAAATTCGCTAAAATATTCTACTAGTTTAAAGTATTGTTGAAAGCTAGTAATCATTACATTCTGCCCAAGAGAACATAATAATTCTGCTCTATCGAGAAAATCTCGTTCATTAATTTTTCCTTCTGAAGTTAAGTTGCTTAAAGTAATTTCAAAAATTACTTGTGTTTTACTTTCTGATACTTTGTTTTCTTCCAAAAAGAGTTGTTTAGACTTCTCGTACATATCCATGTTTACCATTGTAACTGGTCTAAAGCTACCTCGTAATGCAAGTATATTTTTTTTATATAGCACTTGAGCTGGTAAAAGATTATTTCCATCAGGTCCAAACATCACTGCATTAGTCATACCATTTTTAACTAATTGTAAGCTCATTAAACGATTGTCAACATACATAAAACGAGGACCTGAGAAATTGATCATATCAATTTCTAGCTGATCATTATTTATATTATCATAAAAAGATTTTACTAAATCCTTTGGGTCGTCATTTAAATAAAAGGCACCATATATTAAGTTTACACCTAAAACTCCAAGAGTTTCTTGTTGCAAGCGAGTATCCGTTTCCTTAAAACGTAGGTGTAAAACAATTTCATTATAATCCTCTAAAGGATCTAATTGAAAGCGAATACCAACCCATCCATGTCCTTTAAATTTTTTAGCAAAATCGATAGTTGTTACCGTATTTGCGTAACTAAAAAATAATTTATTAGGATGTTTTTGTCTACTTAAACGATCTTCCATTAGATCAATTTCATGACCTAACATTTTTTTCAAACGTGGCTGTGTAACGTAGCGATTATCTTCTTCTGTGCCATAAATAGCATCAGAAAAATCTTTATCATATGCACTCATTGCTTTTGCAATAGTCCCAGAAGCAGCACCAGATCTAAAGAAATTACGAGCAGTTTCTTGTCCTGCACCAATTTCTGCAAAGGTTCCGTAAATATCTGAGTTTAAATTAATTCTTAAAGCTTTGCTTTTAGTTGTAGGAACACTACTAATCATTTTATCTCCTTTTAAAGATACTGCCATGTGATATTATTTTTGCGTAAAACAAATGTACTAAAATAGAAAGCTATCAGTCAATTTTTATCTTATTTTTGTTATAATGAAACACAATAAAAAGCAACTTACTATAACCTTTTTAGGAACTGGTACTTCTCAAGGAATTCCTATGATTGCCAATAAACATCCTGTTTGTTTGTCTAAAGATATAAAAGACAAACGGTTACGTTCTTCTATTTTAATTTCTTGGGATAATGTTTCTTATACAGTAGATTGTGGTTTAGACTTCAGGCAGCAAGTCTTAAGAGAAGAATTACAATCTTTAAATGGAGTTTTTTTTACGCATGAGCACGCTGATCATATTGGTGGTTTGGATGATTTAAGGGCTTTTTGCTACAAAATAGGAGAGATGCCTATTTATTTAAATAAAAGAACTTTAAAGAGTTTAGAAAAGCGATTTGAATATATTTTCAAGTTAGAAAATAGATATCCTGGAGCGCCAAGTGTTATGCCGAAAGTGATAGATAAGGACACTTTTATTGTTGATGACTTGGAAGTAACGCCAATAGAAGTTATGCATGGAAATATTCCGATTACAGCTTATCGACTTGGCAATTTTGCTTATTTAACCGACGTTAAAACCGTTTCTGATAAAGAAAAGCGAAAGTTACAAAATTTAGATGTTTTGGTTGTTAGCGCTTTAAGAATAGAGGAACATCCTACGCACTTTAACTTGCAGGAGGCATTAGATTTCGTATCAGAGGTTAAACCAAAAAAAGCATATTTTACACACATAAGCCATATGTTAGGTTTTCATGAAACTGTGTCTGAAACACTTCCAAAAAATGTTTTTTTAGCTTACGATGGTTTAAAAATTATAGTTTAAATTATTTTTGAGATCTACACCTAAAAACGAAAATAAGTTGGCAATTTCGAAAGCCTTTTATTAAAAGTTAAAAAATCCCAAACTTTTGTCTGGGATTTCTGTAAATTAAGATTTAGCTTCTGGTCTTTTTTCAGTTTTTTTCTCGCCTTTTTCTATTTTAATAGTGAGTTTGTTTTCTTTCTCGTCTAAATCCATATTTATGGTATCTCCTTCATAGAGTTTAGAGTTTACAATTTCTTGTGCCAAAGCATCCTCAATGTATTTCTGTATTGCTCTTTTAAGTGGTCTTGCACCGTATTTTTTATCGAAACCTTTGTCTGCTATATAATCTTTTGCTTTGTCGCTTAAGTTTAATGTATAGCCTAAGTCTGCTATTCTTTTTAATAATTTATCTAGTTCAATATTTATTATATTGTGAATATCTTTTCTTTCTAAAGCGTTAAAGATAATAACATCATCAATTCGGTTTAAAAATTCTGGAGCAAAAGATTTCTTTAAAGCGCCTTCGATTACAGATTTGGCATGTGCATCCTCTTGTATTTTTTTTGCCGAAGTTCCGAAACCAACACCCCCCCCAAAATCTTTTAATTGACGAGCACCAATGTTAGAAGTCATTATAATTATTGTATTTCTAAAATCTATTTTACGACCGAGGCTGTCGGTAATATGTCCGTCATCTAAAATTTGTAGCAGCATATTAAACACATCAGGATGTGCTTTTTCAATCTCATCTAATAAGATTACTGAATAAGGTTTTCGTCTAACTTTTTCGGTTAATTGGCCTCCTTCCTCATAACCAACATATCCAGGAGGTGCGCCAATTAAGCGTGAAACTGCAAATTTCTCCATGTATTCACTCATATCGATTCTTATTAAAGAGTCATCAGAGTCGAATAACTCACGTGCTAAAATTTTTGCCAATTGTGTTTTACCAACACCGGTTTGTCCCAAGAAAATGAAAGAGCCAATAGGTTTATTTGGGTCTTTTAAACCAACCCTGTTGCGCTGAATTGCTTTTACAACTTTCACTACGGCTTCATCTTGTCCAATTACTTTTCCCTTTATTAGTTTGGGTAATTCATGCAACCTGTTCGTTTCTGCTTCTGCAACTCTATTAACAGGTATTCCTGTCATCATGGAAACAACTTCGGCCACATTATTTTCTGTTACAACTTCTCTATTTAATTTAGTGTCTTCTTCCCATTGATTTTGAGCGGAAGCCAAAGCAGATTCCATATTTTTCTCATCATCACGCAGTTTGGCAGCTTCTTCGTATTTCTGACTGTTTACCGCTTTTGTTTTGTGGTCTTTGATGATTTCTAACTGAGATTCTAATTCAAGTACCTGCTGGGGAACAACAATGTTTGTAATATGAATTCTAGAGCCAGCCTCGTCTAAAGCATCAATAGCCTTGTCTGGTAGAAAACGATCTGTCATATATCTATTCGTTAATTTTACACAAGCGTTAATTGCTTCGTCTGTGTAATTTACATGATGATGTTCTTCGTACTTACTTTTTATATTATGTAAAATTTGTATCGTTTCTTTTACGCTGGTTGGATCTATAATTACTTTTTGAAATCGACGTTCTAAGGCACCATCTTTCTCAATATTAGTTCTAAATTCGTCAAGTGTAGTGGCACCAATACATTGTATCTCGCCTCTAGCAAGTGCTGGTTTTAGCATATTAGAAGCATCTAGAGAACCTGTTGCACCGCCAGCGCCCACAATAGTGTGAATTTCATCTATGAATAAAATAATATCATCATTTTTTTCAAGTTCATTCATTAACGCCTTCATGCGTTCCTCAAACTGTCCACGGTACTTTGTACCCGCAACCAAACTTGCTAAGTCTAGAGAAATAAGACGTTTGTCGAATAAAATTCTTGATACTTTTCTTTCGATAATACGCAGAGCTAATCCTTCTGCAATAGCAGATTTACCCACTCCAGGTTCACCAATTAACATTGGATTATTTTTCTTTCTTCTACTTAATATTTGGGAAACCCTCTCAATTTCTTTTTGTCTTCCAACAACAGGATCAAGTTTTCCGTTTTCTGCTAAATTCGTTAAATCTCTGCCAAAGTTGTCTAAAACTGGCGTTCTAGATTTTTTAACGTTTTTTTCTTTTTGAGGTTGATCAAAAGGATTTGTTTTTTTTGACGGAAAATCATTATCCGAGGGTGTTTCTGCAATCGGATTTTTTGGTAAATTCAGGTTTTCTGATTCATCTTTATCTTCAACATGTAATTCTTTGTAAAGCGACTTTGCTTCGTCATAATTTACATGATGCTTATGAATCAGTTTTGTCGTTGGGTCATTCTCATTTCTTAAGATACACATTAGTAAATGTGCGGTATCGATTGAATCACTTTGATATAACTTTGCTTCTAAAAAAGTTGTTTTTAAGGCTTTTTCAGCTTGTCTTGTTAATCGTAAATTCGGTTTGTCTGTGTTTTCAAGAAAAGCAGGGGGTGCAGGGTTTAGTTGTTCTAATTTTTTACGCAATAAAACTAAATCAACATCAAATGCCGTTAGTATTTCTATTGCTCTTCCATCTCCTTTTCTTATTAGACCTAGCAAAAGATGCTCTGTTCCAATAAATTCATGGCCTAAACGCAGCGCCTCTTCTTTACTGAAAGTTATTACATCTCTGACTTTTGGTGAAAAATTATCGTCCATATTTTTTATGTCTATAATTGAGGTTTTGTAAATTTACTTATTTTTTTATTGATAAGGGCAAAAAATATGCCAATGGCAAAATATTGACATATTAACCGAGTAACCAAGTTAAAAAACTATTATAAATAAAGCAAATAAAAAAGTGTTAAAAATTATGAAAAAATGTTGATAACTCTACTCAATTACAGAGGTTAAAATCTTTGCAGGTAATATAAGAAATAGTATCTTGCCTTGTTTTTAAAAAATGACTAAAATTAATCAAATATATATATGGCAGACGGAGAAAAGTTAATTCCGATTAACATTGAAGAGCAAATGAAAGCTGCTTACATCGATTACTCGATGTCAGTTATTGTTTCTAGAGCATTACCAGATGTAAGAGATGGGTTAAAGCCCGTTCATAGAAGGGTTTTATTTGGTATGCACGAGTTAGGAATTAAAGCTACTGGGTCTTATAAAAAGTCAGCAAGAATTGTTGGAGAAGTTTTAGGTAAGTTTCATCCACATGGTGATACTTCTGTATATGATTCAATGGTTAGAATGGCGCAACACTGGAGTGTACGTTATATGATGGTTGATGGTCAAGGGAATTTTGGTTCTGTTGATGGAGATTCGCCAGCAGCAATGCGTTATACTGAGGTTAGAATGCAAAAGATATCGGAAGATATGTTAGCTGATATTGAAAAGGACACTGTAGATCATCGTTTAAATTTTGATGATACTTTGCAAGAACCAACGGTTTTACCTACTCGTATTCCTAATTTATTAGTTAACGGAGCTTCAGGTATTGCTGTGGGTATGGCTACCAATATGGCACCACATAACTTAACCGAAGTTATTAATGGTACGATGGCCTATATTGATAATCGAGATATTGAGATTGATGAGTTAATGCAGCATATAAAAGCACCAGATTTTCCTACAGGTGGAATTATATATGGTTACGATGGTGTAAAAGATGCTTTTCACACAGGTCGAGGACGCATTGTAATGCGAGCTAAAGCTGTTATCGAGGAAGTAAAAGGACGTGAGTGTATTGTTGTTACAGAGATTCCTTATCAAGTGAATAAAGCAGAAATGATAAAAAAAACTGCTGAACTAGTTAATGACAAAAAAATAGAAGGTATTTCTAATATTAGAGATGAATCTGATAGGAACGGAATGCGCATTGTATACGTTTTAAAACGTGATGCAATTTCTAATATTGTTTTAAATAAACTATTTAAATATACACAATTACAAACTTCTTTTAGTGTAAACAATATTGCCTTAGTAAAAGGAAGACCAGAACAATTAAATTTAAAACAGCTAATTCATTATTTTGTTGAACATAGACACGAAATTGTTGTTCGTAGAACAGAGTTCGATTTAAAGAAAGCAGAGGCAAGAGCTCATATTTTAGAGGGATTAATTATTGCCTCTGATAATATTGACGAAGTAATAAAAATGATTAGAGCTTCTAAAAATGCAGATGAAGCAAGAGAAAGTTTGATTGAGCGATTTGCTTTGTCTGATATTCAAGCAAAAGCAATTGTAGAAATGCGTTTGCGTCAATTAACAGGATTAGAGCAAGATAAATTACGTGCAGAGTTCGACGCAATTATGTTAACAATTACCGATTTAAAAGATATTCTTGCAAATGAACCAAGACGTTATGAAATAATAAAAGCAGAATTACTTCATATTAGAGATAAATATGGTGATGACCGAAGATCTGTAATAGAATATGCTGGTGGAGATATGAGCATTGAAGATATGATACCTGATACGAAAGTTGTGGTTACTATTTCGAATGCTGGTTATTTAAAGCGCACAAATCTTGAAGAGTATAAAGTTCAAAATAGAGGAGGACGAGGACAAAAAGGAGCAACTACGAGAAATGAAGATTTCTTAGAGCACTTATTTGTGGGTACAAACCATCAATATATGATGTTCTTTACCCAAAAAGGAAAAGTATTCTGGATGCGTGTTTATGAAATTCCTGAAGGTGGTAAAAACACCAAGGGTAGAGCAATGCAAAACTTAATCAATATTGAGCAAGATGATAAAGTTAAAGCATTTTTAGTAACACAAGATTTAAAAGACGAAGAATACATTAATAGTCATTATGTTATTATGGCAACTAAAAAGGGTCAAGTTAAAAAGACTTCTTTAGAACAATATTCACGTCCACGAACAAATGGTATTAATGCAATTACTATAAAGGAAGGTGATGAATTATTAGAAGCCAAATTAACAACAGGAGATAGTCAAGTAATGTTAGCTTTAAAATCAGGTAAATCAATTCGTTTCGAAGAAGCTAAAACACGCCCAATGGGCCGAACTGCTTCAGGAGTTCGAGGTATTACATTACAGCATGAAAATGATGAGGTAATAGGTATGGTGGCTGTTAATGATATGGAAAGTAATATTCTTGTTGTTTCTGAAAAAGGATATGGAAAACGTTCTAAATTAGAAGACTATAGAATTACCAATAGAGGAGGTAAAGGGGTTAAAACTTTAAATATTTCTGAAAAAACAGGTGGTTTAGTAGCGATTAAGAATGTGGATGATTCTAATGACTTAATGATAATTAATAAATCTGGATTAACTATCAGAATGGCTGTTGAAGACTTAAGAGTAATGGGACGTGCAACACAAGGCGTTCGTTTAATAAATATTAAAGATTCTGATAGTATTGCTGCAGTGGCTAAAGTAATGCATGATGAAGAAGTAGTTGAAGAAGAAGATTCTAAAGAAAATATTGAGAATTTAGAAAAAGGCACAGAAATTGAAAATAATTCAAATGAAAATCAAGAGTAACAATAAATTAACAAATAGTAAAATGAAAAACCAAATATTAGCGTTAACTGTAGGCTTATTTTCTATAGCTTCATTTGCGCAAAAAAATGAACTTAAATTAGTTGAGAAAGCTATAAAGAAAGGTCAGTCTAAAGAAGCTATAGCAACTATTGCTACTCTGGAGTCTAGTGAAAATTCAATGGATCCGAAGTTAAAAGCAAAGTATTATTATTTAAAGGGATCTGCCTATGGTAAGTCTGATGTTAAAAAAGCAGCAGATGCTTACAACGATTTATTCGCTTTTGAAAAAGAACAAGGGAAATATAAGTACACAAAGTTGGCTAAACCTAAACTGGGTGAACTTATTCAATTTGTTTCTAAAAAAGCAATTGCGCAATACGGTGACAAGAGTTACAAAAGTGCTGCAGATAATTTTTCTTTGACCTACAGGTTAAGTCCTAAGGATACTTCATTTTTATATAATGCAGCAGTGAGTGCATCTTTAGCAAAGGATTATGACGTTTCTTTGCAGTATTATGATGAATTAAAAGATATAGGATATACTGGAATAGCTACTCAATATTTAGCCGTAAATAAAGCAACGGGAGTGGAAGAGAACTTGGGAAGTAAGTCGAATAGAAATACTATGGTTAAGTTTGGTCAATACATTAATCCAACCGAAAAAGTTTCTAAATCTAAACAACCTGATATTATTAAAAATATAGGGTATATTTATGTAACTCAAGGTAAACCAGAATTAGCGATTGCGGCTTTAGAAGAAGCAAGAAAATCAGATCCAAAAAATTTAAACTTAATTTTAAGTCAAGCTGATATGTATATTAAGCTTGATAAAATGGAAAAATTTGGTGAGCTCATGGAAGAAGCTGTAAAATTAAACCCTACGAACCCAACATTATTTTTTAATTTAGGGGTAGTTAATGCCAATGAGAATAAATTTAAAGAAGCAGTTGAATTTTATAATAAAGCAATTGAGTTAAAACCTGATTATGCTGATGCTTATATGAATTTACATGTAGCTATAATGTCTGAAGAAAAGGCAATTATAGATAAAATGAATGAAAATCTGAATAATTACAAGAAGTATGAAGAATTGGAGATTAAACAGAAAGAATTATATAGAAAAGCACTACCGTCTTTAGAAAAAGCAGATAGTTTAGATAGATCTATAGAGTCTGTAAGAGCTCTTTTAAATCTTTATGATATCCTTGAAATAAATGATAAGGCAGATGCTTTAAGACCTATTTATAAAGAAATGAGAAGTAAACAATAAGTGTTTATATCGCGTAAAAAAACCGAGATTTTATTTTAAAAATTCTCGGTTTTTTTATTTCTTATATTTAAGAGATATTATTCAATAATTCTTTTTATAATTCTCAATTTATGGGTGTGCTTTTGTATATCTTTATTAAAGATACCACTGTGATCTAAGGTGTCAATTCTTACTTTACCATGGCAGTGTATAATATGGTAATCATTTAAAATGATTCCTACATGAATAATTTCACCTTCCTCATTATCAAAAAAAGCTAAATCACCGGGCTCGCTTTCTTCTATAAAGCTTAAAACTTTACCTTGTGTAGCTTGCTGTTTTGCATCTCTAAAAAGATGATGTCCACATAGTTTATAGGCCATTTGTGTAAAGCCGGAACAATCAACACCAAAAGGAGTTTTCCCTCCCCATAAAAAAGGAGTATTCAAATATGTAAAGGCAATTTGCAAAATTTCTTTTTTAGATTTCTGCTTTGATAATACTGTGCCCTCGTAAACATATTTTTTTTCTGGTGTAATTTGTAGATTACCATTGTTGTAAAAAGGTAAATTAGAGCCTAAAGGAATTGTTGTTAATTCGTTTTTATCATTCGTAACAAAATCAATAATCTCTCCAGAAAAATATTGTTTTTCAGATTTTAATTTTGAAAAGAAATTTTCTGTAATATTTATATATTGCTTATTATCAATAAAGCCTTCGGAGTTATCAAAAGTTAAACGAATTTTACTCCATTCTTTTTCTTTTTCAATAACCTCAAAAGTTTCACCAAACAAAACCTGATTTACCATCTCTGATGTGTCAGAAGTTGCTGCTCTTAAGGCAACAATACTTAAATTACAAATGCCATAAAGCATAAAATTCGATCTTGTTTTTATTAATAAAATTAAATTCTTTCTAAAACGAGTGCGCTTGCACCACCACCACCATTACAAATAGCCGCCGCTCCAATTTTAGCATTATTTTGCTTTAAAATAGAAGTTAAAGCAATCACAATTCTTGCTCCAGAGACACCTAAAGGGTGTCCTAAAGAAACGGCGCCACCATTGACATTTACTTTATCGTCAGTAAGCCCTAAAATTTTCATATTTGCCAAACCAACAATAGAAAAGGCTTCGTTTAATTCAAAATAATCCACATCACCTATAGATATATTTGCTTTTGCTAAAGCTTTTGGTAATGCCTTGGCAGGTGCAGTTGTAAACCATTCTGGTTCATGAGCAGCATCAGCAAAACTCTTTATTTTTGCAATTGGAGTTATATTTAATTCTTTTGCTTTTTCCGCAGACATTAAAACTAATGCAGCTCCACCATCATTAATCGTGGAAGCATTTGCAGCAGTAACAGTTCCTTCTTTTGTAAAAGCAGCTCTTAAAGCAGGGATTTTCTCTATTTTTACATTTTTATACTCTTCATCTTCAGAGAAAATAATAGGTTCTCCACGTCTTTGTGGGATTTCTACGGGTACAATTTCATCGTCAAACTTTCCCTTACTCCAAGCTTGTGCAGAACGATTGTAAGATTGAATGGCAAATTTGTCTTGTTCTTCTCTTGAAAAATTATATTCATTGGCACAAGCATCTGCATAAACACCCATAGGTTCGCTCTCATAAGCATCTACTAAACCATCCTTTTGTAAACCATCTTCCATGGTTATTGATCCAAATTTTGAGCCTTTTCTTGCATTTTGATAATGAGGAATAGAACTCATATTTTCCATACCGCCAGCAATAACAATATCTGCATCTCCAAGAGAAATTGTTTGAGCGGCTAACATGATAGATTTCATCCCAGAAGCACATACTTTATTTACAGTTGTACAAGGAACCGTATTTGGAATTCCAGCAAATATTGCTGCTTGTTTTGCTGGAGCTTGACCTAAACCAGCAGAAACAACATTACCCATAAAAACTTCCTCAACCAAATTTGGTTCTAAATTTATTTTGTTTAAAGCGCCTTTTATGGCAATAGCTCCGAGTTGAGGAGCTGGAATTGTAGATAAACTACCCATAAATCTTCCAATAGGAGTCCTTGCTACAGAAACAATTACAACTTCTTTCATAAATGTATTTTACTTTTTCTAAAATTTGTTGTGCTAAATTAACTATTTTAAATCAATTTAAGTTTTATTATTCTACTTGAATTTTTGACCTTGAATATTTTATGGTAAGTTTGTTATTAGAAGATAAAGTCTATGAGTAATCTATTTAATAAATTGTACCAAAACAATACCATTATTTACAAGGTGATTTTGTTTTTAATCACGACTATTTCAGTTGTTTATTTGTTTCCTAAAGGAGGGCAATTTAAATATGACTTTAATAATGGTCAGTTGTGGAAATATGATAATTTATACGCCCCTTTTGATTTTGCTATTCAGAAAACAGATGAAGAAATTGTTATCGAAAAAAAAGAAATTGATGTAAATTCTAAGTTATATTTTTTATATGATTTTGATATTGAAAAAAGTGTTAATGAGGTTTATAAGAAGAGGGTTTCTTTGTTACAAAAGTCAGATTCTTTAAACCTAGATCAAATTTCTAGGTTATCAAGAGTCGGTCAAACAGTTATAAATATAATATACAGTAAAGGTTTTTTAGAGTCAGTAAGTCAAGATAGAGTTGCTAATAAAAATGAAATAGTTGCCGTAAGAAAAGGAAATGAAGTTGAAGATTTTATTTTTAAAAATTTATTAACTACAAAAAATGTATTAGAGGTAATTAGGATTAATTTCGAAAAAGAAGATACTCTTTATGGTAAAAAAATAATGTTTGATTTATTATCTGAAGTTATTAAGCCAAATGTGTTTTTTGATAATGACTACACAGTAAAAATAATTGATAATGAAATTAAAAATATTTCTTACACCAAAGGCAGAGTTGAGGCTGGTAAACTAATTATTTTAAAAGGTGATTTTGTAGAGGGAAAAAAATTAGCGATTTTAAATTCGTTAAAAAGTGAATCTGAATCTCAAGTTTGGACCGAATCACATTATAATTGGATTATTTTAGGTTACACAATTTTAGTGGCTCTTGCACTATTAATGCTGTTATTGTTTTTAAAAAAATACAGAGTAGAAATTTATGAAAACAACAATAAAGTAACTTTTATATTTTTCAACGTATTTGCAATGATTTTTATACAAACTTTGGTTATAAAGTTAAATTTAGATTATTTATATGTCGTCCCCTTAAGTATACTTCCAATTGTTTTAAAAGCATTTTTTGATGCCCGTTTAGGATTATTTACACATGTGTTAACTGTTTTACTTTTAGGATATATTGTCCCTGATAGTTTTGAGTTTATTTATTTGCATATCATTGCTGGTATTGTAACAATACTCTCCGTTTCAGAATTATACAAGAGAGCAAGTCTTTTTATATCAGTAGCTCAAATAACACTGATTTATATGATAACATATTTTGCTTTTTCAATCATAAAAGAAGGAAATGCTTCTCAGATAAATTGGACATATTTTATGCTTTTTGCGGCAAATGGTTTATTATCATTTTTATCAATTATAATCATTTATATTTATGAGAAAATTTTTGATTTAGTTTCTGATGTTACTTTATTAGAACTTTCTAATACAAATACAAAGCTTTTAAGAGAGCTTAATGAAAAAGCGCCAGGTACATTTCAGCATTCTATGCAGGTTGCCAATTTAGCTGAAGCAGCAGCAAATGAAATCGGAGCTAATTCTATGTTAGTCCGAACTGGAGCCCTATATCATGATATAGGTAAAATATTAAATCCGTTGTATTTTACAGAAAATCAATCAACAGGAGTTAACCCTCACAATGATTTATCTCCAAGAGATAGTTCAAGAATTATAACAGATCATGTTATTAAAGGAATAGAGTTGGCAAAAAAATACAAGTTACCAGATAGAATTATAGATTTTATTAGAACGCATCACGGAACTAATTTAACTTATTATTTTTATATGAAAGAGAAAGAATTGAACCCCGATACAGAATTAGATATTAAGGGTTTTCAATATCAAGGACCAATTCCTTTTTCAAAAGAAACAGCAATTTTAATGATGTGTGATTCTGCAGAGGCAGCATCAAAAAGTTTAACTAAACCTACGGCATTATCTGTAAGTAACCTAATAGATAAAATTATTGCTAAGCAAATGGCTGATAATCAATTTTTAAATTCAAATATAACTTTTAGAGAAATTGAAATAATAAAGAAAGTTATTAAGAAAAAGTTGATGAATATTTATCATTTGAGAGTAGAATATCCTGAGTAAAAAATAAATATAAAAAAAGGTTTAAAAAAGTTTGTTAGAACTTAAATCTAGGTTATATTTGCACTCGCAATTGAAATAATTGCTGTTAAGTTCAATAAAAAGGAGAGGTGCCAGAGTGGTAATGGAGCAGATTGCTAATCTGTCGACGGGTGACTGTCGCCAGGGTTCGAGTCCCTGTCTCTCCGCAATTTTTATGTAACTCGGGGTGTAGCGTAGCCCGGTCATCGCGCCTCGTTTGGGACGAGGAGGTCGCAGGTTCGAATCCTGCCACCCCGACACAGTTGTGCGTAGCAACTTTAAAACTACGGGCTCTTAGCTCAGCTGGATAGAGCACCTCCCTTCTAAGGAGGCGGTCGAAGGTTCGAATCCTTCAGGGCTCACTTAAAGCTTCACAGAAATGT
>Ga0206127_1003351_pt1 | contig 14935 bp, 13 predicted proteins | sample Helgoland_Spring_6_FD_148646 | JGI IMG/M metagenome (GOLD analysis project Ga0206127, IMG submission 148646) | Pelagic subsurface seawater microbial communities from Kabeltonne, Helgoland, North Sea - Helgoland_Spring_Bloom_20160419_1 | ecosystem: Environmental > Aquatic > Marine > Epipelagic ...
GTACGAAGACACCGTGTAGTAGTAAGTACCATCTCTAACGACATCTGCATCAATAAACTGAACCGACGCCACGTCTGCTACTAAATCATAGCCCACACCTGAACTCTCACTACGGTACACCCGGTAACCTTCAACCCCCGCAACAGCACCCCAACTCAAAGCAACAGTTGTATCATCAGCTGTTACCTCAACAAGATCTGGAATGCCTAAAGCAACCCGGGACGGGGTTGCAATAACCTCCGTCGACAACCCCGACTCCCCGTCAACATTGTAAGCAGTAACCGCATAGTAATATGGCGTTTCATTAACAACATTTGTATCCACTATCTCTGTAAACGTCGTATCGGCAATTTGGCTATAACTACCGCCAGATACCTCGCTACGATATACCCGGTAACCATCGACTATCCCTGAAGATTCCCAGCTCAATGACACCTGACTATCATCCGCACTTACCAACAGGGATGATGGCGACTCCGATATTACGACGGCTACGCCGGGGTCTGGATAGGTTTCAAAGTAGTCAAATTGCGCGTTAAACGCGTCCTTACCAAAAATCTGGTTTCCCGCGAAGATACCAACCTGCTGAATTTCGCCAATGTTATGCCTCACAGAATCGCTGTCCTCGACTACCCCATTCCATAACACCCGCCAATCATCACCATTCCGGGACCATTCCCAGTGCCAGTTTCGTAATGCTGGATCTTGGTTATCAGATACTGTGACTCGCATATAATATGAGCCGGGCTCCAAGGCACTATCACCTAAGTCTGCTCCCGGTATTGTCTGTCGGACCAAATATTGACCATTTTGACTAGAAAAGCGCTCTATGTAGGCGTAAACAGGACTGGAACCATAGAACATGAACATGAACATGATAAATCGATCAGATGCCGTTTGAAAAACTAGGCCAAACTGCTGGTCGCCAGTCATCTGGGAATCCATTTTTATTTCATAAACCCCACTGCCTTCATAATCACGAAGCAAGGCAGCGTGCTCAAAACGCCATTGATTGTGTTCTTCGCCTCCTGGAAACGACACCTCAAGGTGCCCTTCTAACAGTTGATATGAAGCATGATTAACCACATCTGAAGGATTATTGATTGCATATCCATCAGATACTGTCCAACCACTATCTAAATCCGCCGTGTTAAAAACATCTCCAAACAAACTTACATCTGAGTATGCAAATTGTGCAATCAACACCAAACAAAGAAATTTGAAAAGTGACATTATTCCATTAATTTATTGCATTCTTATTCCGCTCAGGGATGAAAAAATGGTTCTTAATTCTTCTAGCTATAACGCAATAATCGCGCCATGAAGTAAAGCACATATAAATCAATAGCTTAAAAATAAATCCCAATAAATAAGCTCACATATGTAAAGTTTATCGACACATAACAACCCGTCGCTATAACGACCCAAGCCATCAACATACTTATCAAAACAGCTCGTCCCGCAAGCTATAGTTACCCGAGTGGTCACTATGAACAAACACGCCATGAAACAGCGGTAATAATTCACACCACAACTGAGCCTGCGCACACTGTATATATACACAGATGATCCATAATCTTCTAGAATCAGGTGAACCTTCCTCAAGGGTAAATAGGTGCATAAACAATCTATCGCAATACTCGCCCAGCCCTTTGACAGCGCATTGCCTCCGCAACAAAACTCAATAGGTATCTATAGCTACGAAATTGCACAACAATTATATAAATTTTGCGGTAGCCATAAACAGCGCCGCTTTCCAGCCAAAACTGTTTGGTGAGCCCAGCAGATATACGGCGTCTTTTGCGCGCAGATTCTTTGGCTCGTGAAACCAGGCATAAAAGCCGATAGGGTGGACGCCTAGCAACATCTGCTATTGAAGTAGCCGTTTTCTGTGACTTGCTTGACCGCCGCCACCTTGAACTCTTCTGTGTATCTTTTCCCAGCTATATTGGCCTCCTCTTTATGGTCATCATAACTACAAAGAGTGTCTTGTGAAGTCGGGACGATTCACTCCTGTTAACGGGCACTACCGTGCCCTAAATAAGGCAGAGATTCCACTTATAGTACTGTTCATATTTTCGGGGCCAGCTCTTGTTGAGAAAATCGCCATGATCGAGCCAAACCATAGTCGATTGAGTATCGTACGCCAGCGTGAGCTACTGAATCTGTCTCGAGCCACTTACTAGGGTTTGTGTAAGTGGTCGATAAACTCTCTAAATTTTAGCCGCTCACCTTGGTACTCTGCTATTCTCTCCATCCGTTTAACTGGTCAAGCACAAGGTGATAATTGGTATCTTTTAGGCGGTGCAGAAGGGTGTAATTCGTTACCCCGTTCTTTTTACAAAACTTTTTACCGGTCCATAAATGGGTCTTAAAAAAGCCTTGGCACGCCTAAGTAAGGCTCTTCTAAACTCTATGAAATTATGGCGCATAAACCTAAAGGTGTCAGGTCTATACAGCACACCGTTCGCTGTGCAATAAACTAACTTACCCGTTAGCTTACAAATTTCAATTGACTGATCAACGCTGCTTTCGATAAAAAATTGACTGTCGGATTTGTTATAGTAATTGGCTTTATGTTTTCCGGAAGCCTTTAGCCTGATTCTCTCTTCTTTTGTTGGTAAGTCCAGCATTATGAGGCTTTCGTATTCAACGTCATGTTTTTTTAACCAAGCCTCCGTTTGGGGACGATACTTTTCCAGGCGGCTTGTAACAAGTGCTTGAACCCTAGTAGATGGTAAAATAAATGGCTTTGCATTTTGTAAAAAATAGAGATACTTATGCCCATCGTCGTCTTCGATTCCGGATGGGTCAACACACAGCACGCCATCAATATCCACGCAGGCGTGCTTCATCACAGCATGATGGAGTACATTCCACTCAAATACACACGGTAAAAGCACATGTTCAAAATAAATATCAATATCGTTGCGAGAACGTATGTGATCATACCCGTGCGAATAGACAGCTAATGTTGTAATACTATTTCTAAATTCGTTTGGAATGAGCTCCCAATCTTTTATTAACGATTTTCCAGCTGCAATGCAATCATCGACTAAAAGAATTCTTTTAGCATCCTGTGGATGTATCAGGCTGCTTCTGTACTTACGGCTTGTCCCTTTCTTTAGTGGTGTATTACCAAGAAAACTATTTAGATCTGTACAGTCAATATTCAATGAAAGTGCAATCATATAAGCGGGTATCATTCCGCTACGCGGAAGTCCCACCACAAGATCAAACCCCATATGAGATATTTTTGATAGATTGTTTCTTATGTCATTGCTCAAATCTGCATATGTCTTAAAATTCATTTTCATTTCCAAAAAAATATAAAAACGGGACGTCATAAGCGTCGTAATACTAGCAGGATGTTGAAATTCAGCCAGCCTCGACCACGACTTTCGTTTGAGACTGGAATTTTCGACTAAAACGACAATTCATGTCCGTTTTTCGCCCTATTTAGCTGGCGATGCAGGGGATTTCCTCACAACAGAGCGGCTACCCGTATACTGACCTCATCCGCGTCAGATTCCAACCAATCATCGTCATCATAAATACGTCATTGACCTTGGGCAGCCCGCGCACTGTAATTTGCCGAATCAATCCAGCTGTCTTATCCCCAGCCAAACGGTTCTTCCACGCGCTTACGGTTGCGTTGACTGACTTGATAGCTACTATGACGGCTGGTGCGACCATCAATCGCCGAGCCGCCAGGACGATTTTCGTTACGCGCAACTTGCGGCGGCTTTTACGATCAGCCCGTTGCGGTTCTATAACCGTATACTCCATGTACGAGAGCTTAGCTTCTTTGCCCGGTCCTTTCTTGGCCATCCGTGCGTCACCATCTGTTTTGAATTCGTGCGTATCAGTACTGCGTTTTTCACCGTGGAAATCAGCCTCACCGTTACAAACCCTTCCGCAGGTGGCCCACCGTCGTCGTCATTACGGCGGTAGCTCTTTTGCGACGCCCAGACCTGGATCCAAGGTTCCGTCAACACTGAAGTGCTCATCGGATAGTAGCTTCCGCTTTCTCGCCAGGTTAACCTCTTCCTCTAACAGCTCGGTAATCACATCATTGTCCAGCAGCAATTCCTGTTGGCACTGAAACTTGAGTGATTCCAAACACATAATCAATGGCTAACTCGATGACCCGCCAGTATAGCAAGTTCTAGTTGATCTGTTCCACCAATTACCGACCCTACAGGACTTGCAACAACGGCGCCCTTATCAAGCATTCGGGCGGGATGGACTCCCGGCCGCTGTCAGAATAAATACTGAAAAAGAGCCTTTAGTTCATGTTCGTCATCGCTTCATTAAGTAGGGTTTTAACGGCGCGCAATAGGTGACCGGCTGGCACAACCGATTCCAGCTGTACTGTCATGAAAAAGGATTATTGAAAATATCTTCGCCGCGCACTGAAACATTACCCTCTATGAGATATCATTTTCTGCACTGAATCTAACCCAGTGATACTGGGCGAGAAAATCAAAATTCTACTAGAAAAGCTGGCATTAAACTGTGATTATTAAGGCAAAGATAGCTTTTACTCTAACTAAATCACTCCTTACAATCGCAGACGCCTTAAAATCCGTAATAATATCAAGCTATGACTACCACCCACGTCAACAAATCAACAAAGCGATCATTAACCGGAATCAACCCCCACCCACATCAAGGAAATGCTAGTGACCAAAACGCCCATCGCAGTTCTCGCCCAGCCTTTTGACGGTGTACTCCCCCCCTACCAGAACTCCGTTGGCATCTATAGCTATGAGATTGCACAACGACTGGCAGAAGATTTCGAAGTTCATGTAATCATTCCTTACGTTAATGGGCGCGATAAGATTGAACAGATCAACGGCGGTCATTTTCACTACCTATCTCTAAAACCTGATAACTACCTTCAAAGACTCTATAGAAAATTATTTGGCAACAACGCTTTGGAAGATTTTTCCCATAACTATTATCATCTAGCCTATGTAATTCAAGCAGCCTTTATCATTCGCAAATACCACTGTAAAATCGTCCATACTTATAATTTTTCGCAATTTCCAAGAATACTGAAGCTCATCAACCCCAACTTGAAAGCTCTGGTTAATATGCGCTGCGAGTGGCTTTCGCAACTCCCTCACAAGCAGCTAGCCAAGCAACTAGAATCGATAGACTCAATAGTTGGCTGCAGTGAATATATTACCGAAAAAGCAGCAAGTCGATTTCCCGATAGTGACACCGCATTTGATACCATCCATATTGGTTTCGATACTGAGCGTTTTGCATACAACCATGAAATTGCAAAGAATGACAAAAATACTGTTCTTTTCGTAGGCCGCATCTCCCCGGAAAAAGGCGTGCATACACTTATTGAAGCTTTTGCCATAGCCAAGCGCTCAAACCCCGCACTTAAATTGTGCCTGGTCGGAAGCCATGGGCAACTAAGATCTAGCCTATTAGTAGACCTAGCTGACGACCCTAGAGTAACCGCACTAAAACGATTCTATCAAACCGGTTCCTCATCAGAGTACATCGACCACCTCAAAGGACTTATTACCCAGCATCAGCTTGAAGACTCAGTAGAACTTACTGGAACAGTACCTTACGACGAGGTCGTAGCCTATCAATCAAGATCTCTGGTACTGGTCAATCCATCACTCAGCGAAGCCTTTGGTCGCGGCCCGGTGGAAGCAATGTGTGTAGGACTGCCGGTAATACTCACTCGAATTGGCGGCCATCCAGAGTTAATTGGCGAAAACCAAGATTTAGGGTTTCTGGTAGAGCCCGAACAGGCAAACGAGATGGCCGAAGCAATACTAACATTGAGCCAAAATAAAGAGCTGCGAATAAAATTTGCTAAAGGTAGCCGTCAGCGTGCAGAACAACTATTCTCTTGGAATAACATTAGTAAAAACCTTAAAGCTCACTACCAAAGCATGCTGGCTTAAAAAAGATGAAGGCATTTATCAGGAAAAGGCTTCAGGCCATCCTTTGGAGACTGCACGGACTAAACATGAAACCCGTCTCCATGGAACAGCTGCGGCGCCCCACCATTGTCATAGCACCCCACCAAGATGACGAAGTGTTAGGGTGTGGCGGCACTATCAGCCAACTCAGAAGATGGGGAATACCCGTTACAATTTTATTTTTATGCGATGGTGCGAACTCCCACAGTAAAAAAATGGCCCCCGATAAAATGGCCGCACTTCGAAAAGAAGAAGCCTTGGCCGCCGCTAAAGTAATGGGGATTGCAGCGCAAGATATATTTTTTATACCTGTTTGCAACCAAGGAGCCTCAGCAAATCACGAAGAGATCGATAAACGGTTAATGCCGGTACTACAAAACAGGCCTGCAGATAACTACTTTATTCCCTATCGATACGAACAACAGGCGGATCATTCTGCCACAACTACCATCAGCCTGAATGCCATTAAACGATTACACAACAGGGCACTAATACTAGAGTATCCGATATGGTTCTGGGAGCACAAGCCATGGATGAATTGCACCATCTTCTCCCCCAAAGGAATGCGACAGCAATTGATTCATACAGCACGCTCGCTGTTGCGGCTTTTTATGCACTTTAATCATTATGTTGACGTAACAGAAACCCTAGATCAGAAAACCAGAGCCTTGGGAGAATACAAATCACAGATGACACGACTCCAAGATGACCCTACCTGGCCAATTTTACACGATGTTAGTGATGGTGATTTTCTCAATTGTTTCAATCGCGAACGTGAAATATTCTCTACAACTTTTTCTATAGGACGCGATAATAAGCAATGATAAAACCACTGCTACATCAGATACAACGCAGACTCCCACTACGCCTAAAGAAAACCATTAAAGCTCTGCTGTGGCAAGTTTTGCCCTGGAAATCAAATGAACGAACAAAACCATTGGTTCGTTTATTCCACCAACCCTATAATGTACCCCGGCGCTGCGATGAACTCACGTTCAATATACCCGGCGAGCAATCTACACTGACTTATAGTGCCAACTACTGCCTCAACAATAACCCGTGGCAACCAGTACACAGCGGAGCACCCCGCTACCCCAACCCTCAATTTTGTCTAGAGTTTTTTCACAAAGACCTTTGTGTAGGTAAGAATGTATTGATAATTGAAGCCAAGGCTCCCTTTGGCCGCACTCACAAAATTGAATATCAATTTAACTATTCTCAACATCAAGGCCAACCACAGGATTGTATCTGGAAAGAAAGCAGCGTGCTTGAAGTCGAAGATGGCTATTGGGAAACAGCGAGTATAGACGGTGAATGGAGAGTCCGGCCAGTCCCTGGCTACGAGGGTTATGACAAGGTCTTACTCCTAAGCGAACCTTTTGAAGGAGGACGGCGCGTAGAAACCAACATGATTTTACGCAAAATCATCCCCGCCAAAGAATGGGGTTATGGCATCCTCCCACAATGGGGTGGACGCCCTGACCCTGAAGGCACATTGCCACGACGTGGCTGGCTATTTAGCCTTGTCTGGTATTTTAACCGTTACAAAGGGTATGGGGCAGAATTTTCTGAGCGACAAGGCAACAATATCGCCAAGTTTAATACCTGTTATCGAAGTAGTAATATCGAGCTTTTAAGGAAGTACTCGGTAATCACAGAATGTTTGGATGAACGAGACGCCAAGAATAAACACATCCGTTACGTATTACGATTCAAATGGTGGCCCAGTGACGAAGCCGAACCAGAGGACTGGATATTTCTGGATGATAAGTCTGGATGGAAACTACCCGAACGAGCATATGCTATAGGCCTTGTATGCTACAATTGCCAGGTTGATTTTGGACCGATGTATATAAAACGCTGCTAAGAAACCGGAATTACAGCAGAGTAACTGCCACTTGTAATTCCTAAGGGCGGGCATAGAGTCGAAAACCTGCGCAGGTTTCGGAACCTATAATGCATCACTACGCCCGCTAAAAACAATCTAACCACCACCTGAGACTAATAACAATAAAATCACGCTATGCATAAACAATGGATCCAAAAATGAACGGAACGACAGAAACCGTCAAACATGCGGCCATATATAGCGCCGCCGCTATGCTCGGAAAATTAATTGGCTTTATGATGCTGCCATTCTACGCCCACAAACTAGGCACGGCGGGCTATGGCATCATAGGCATGGTTGATGCCAGCCTGAGTCTGCTTACAGGTTTTATAGCTTATGGTTTACGGGGCACGCTGATCAGGCTATATCATGGGGAAGAGGATAAGCACGGCAAAAATTTGGTTATCAGCACCGGCTTATGGCTGACAACAATAATGGTTGCAAGCTTAGTTCTTATTGCAGGTATATTTAGCGTACCACTGTCGGAGTTTTTATTCGGAATGAGCGACTTATCACTTATTCTGTTATTAGCTCTGGGCAGTTTCTTATTCGATACTGTTGGTCAAACTGCAGGAACAGTACTCATCATTGAACGCAGATCAGTCATCTTCTCGGTTATTGGCTTGATCAGGCTAGTAGTCGGGCTAAGCCTTAATATTTTGCTAATTATTGTTTTTGATTATGGTGTTTATGGCTTCTTTATCAGCGCCCTGGTCTGCGCACTTTTATCGCTGGCAATTTTTTCTTATTACTCAATCACCCAATGCGGCCTCGGGTACGACCGAGACATCGCCGGGAAAATTGTGCGCTACCATAGCCCTTTAGTGCCAGGAGCGCTGATCAGCTTCTTCGCCTTACAGAGCGAAAGAATTTTGCTGCGATTCTTTGAATCAATTCAGAAAGTTGGAATTCTTGAGATGGCATATAAATTTCCAACTTTGATTATGATTCTAATCCACACCCCGATGATGCGATCGTGGGATACCGAGAGAGTTTCACTAGCGGAAGAGAAAGGCGAAGGCGCTAGTGAATATATAGGCTCAATAGCTAGCCTTTCATTACTTCTATGCTCTACAGGCGCGCTACTAATAGCTGTATGCATTGATGATATTTTGAAAATCACTACCCCTCCCGACTTCTGGGAAGCAACCCGGATCGCCCAAATAGAATGCGTTACCCTTGTGCTCTACAGCATTACCTTTCACGTAAATTTCGGATATTTCTTAAAAAAAGACACAAAGAGCTGGACAATCCTTACTAGCTCCATTGCTATTTTGAAAGTTGCGTTAAGCGCTTATTTTATATATGTGTGGGGCCTATGGGGAGCGGCATATTCAGCTCTTATCTGCCAGGCTCTCACTCTCATACTTTCAATGCGGGGGGGGCAAGCTCGTTTCTATATCAAGTACAATCACAACGTCAATTTCACAATAGTCACTCTAGCAACGTGTATTTTTATTGCCACAGAACTACTTTCCTCTAACCTTGCCGCTTATGCAGAAACAATTGCAAATATTCTTTCACCGATGGTAAACGTAAGTATAGAGCCATCAACACTAGAAAAACTTTGGGCCAAACTTCCTCTTTTGATAGATATGTGTTTACGGGCACTATTTTGCCTGCCGATGTTTGGCCTACTTTTTTACCTATATCCCGAGGCTCGAAAAAAAGTCGTTAACAAAATGATGAGAAGAACCACTTAAGACGTATGCCACATTGAACCGCCCCGACTTCACTAGACGCCTTTTATAGTTACAATGACCATAAAGAGGAGGCCAATATGGCAGGGGAAAGATACACAGAAGAATTCAAGTTAGCGGCGGTCAAGCAAGTTACAGAAAACGGCTATTCAATAGCGGATGTTGCTAAGCGCTTAGGCATCCCCACCAAGAGCCTTTACAGCTGGCGAGATCCCTACGGTGAGAATGCTGAAGAGTACCAGGCTAATCAGTCCTCGAATGAGGAGCTGCGGCATCTCAAGGCTAAGTTAAAGCGTGTTACAGAGGAGCGCGATATCCTAAAGGAGGCCGCTGTAGATTCAATCTGTCAATGCAACACTTTCGTTCATAATCTCTTTTGGCGTTTTAAATTTCAGTGTTTTTCGTGGTCTCTCATTTAATTCTTTAGCAACGGAATTTAAGGTTTGTTGTGAGTGCCGAGATAAACATCTCTTTTCGGGGAAATACTGGCGAATCAGCGAGTTTGTATTTTCATTCGTGCCCCTTTGCCCTGGGCATTGAGGATCGCAAAAATAAACGGTAATGCTCGTTTCTTGAGTAAATTCAGCATGCTTTGCTAATTCCATCCCTCTATCCTACGTTAACGTTTTTTTCATTGTGCCTATAAGTTGGTTAAAAACATTTATCAATGCGTTATTAACAGATTTTGAATCTTTACCTCCCAGCTTTAAGATAATTGTGAATCGAGTTTTTCTATCTACAAGTGTTGCTATATGGATATTGTTTGATCCTGTCACTAGATCGCCTTCCCAGTGCCCTATAGATCTACGTTTGTCAGCATCTTTTGAGCGAGTATGGATTGATACACTATTAACGATATTGATAGTGCCTCGATCTCCAGACCTTGAGTGATGTTTACTTTGACGCATCTTATGGGCGTCACACCCAAAGCAAAGGCATTCACGGATGAGCAAAGAAGAATTCAGGAGTTAGAAGCTCAAGTTCACCGGCTTGAGCAAGAGAAGTCCATATTAAAAAAGGCTACCGCTCTCTTAATGTCGGACGAGATGAATCGTACGCGTTAATAGACCAGATAAGTGAGCGGGAAACTGTTGAATTGGCCTGTAAAGTATTTGATGTTGCGCGTTCGGGCTACTATGGTCACCGCGATCGTAAACCGGTAATTGATGTTGATCGACTCCGGCTGATAAGCCGGGTTAACAGGATATTCACGCGAAGCCGTGGTTCAGCAGGTCGCCGTACCATTAGGGATATGCTGCAAGCTGAGGGCACGGTTATTGGCCGATCCAAGGTGCGTAGCTTGATGCGCGAGGCGGGCTTGATCAGCAAGCAACCGGGTTCGCACTACTATAAAAAAGCCACTGTGGAGCGTGTCGACATTCCCAATCGCTTGAATCGAGAGTTTGATGTATCAGGACCAGACGAAGTTTGGTGTGGCGACATTACCTATATCTGGGCTCAAGGGCGCTGGCATTATCTTGCAGTGGTGCTGGATCTTTATCGGCGGCGGGTGATTGGCTGGGCGCTCTCAACACAACCTAATGCGAATCTCGTTGTCGCCGCGCTGAGCATGGCTTATATGCACAGAGGCCAGCCCCGCAGGGTTATGTTTCATAGCGATCAGGGAAGCCAATATGCCAGCAGATTATTCCGCCAAAGGCTGTGGCGATACCGCATGGTGCAAAGCATGAGCCGCAGAGGAAACTGCTGGGACAATTCTCCGATGGAGCGAGTGTTTCGAAGTTTGAAGACTGAATGGATACCATCGATGGGCTACCCAGCGATGAGAGAGGCCAAACAAGATATTAGTTATTATCTGATGACTTACTATAACTGGGAGCGGCCACATCGCTATAACGACGGCCTAGCTCCTGCTGTAGCAGAAGAAAAACTTAACCCACTGTCCGGAACTAGTTGACCACTACAATGAGACTGCTGGATCCGTCAAACTGAGAAGACCTCCCCAACAGAGCAAGGGGAGGCTCTCTTTTGTACTAGCTTGAAAATTGCCGCTTTCGATGCTAGGTTAAACTCACACTAGAAAAGAATGGTATCAGGAAGCTTAAACCGCAGGTCAAACGCCTAGAGATGAGGGAGAAAGAAATCCTAAAAAGCGACGATCTTCTTTGCCAAAGAAACGAGGTGAAATACTAGCTTATTACCCATCATAAGAAAACTGGACCTGCTGACCTAATGCGCTGGCTATTGCGTGCGGCATAAAAACAACTGACTAGCAGATGTGTCTTTCAGCGCCTATTTGTCACTTTATCTCTATGAATGGTGTAGATTATTTCATTGTTTTTCTCGTTTTCCCTGACTACCTGTGCTAAAAAATTGATTGGATCTTTGGCTTTTATGGTTACAGTCGAGGTTGCAGTTATTTGCATTGACGGTGAGTGTCCGTCATTGGCTTGATAGCTTAGGGATAATATTTCTCCGGACACCTCAATAAGAACGGGGTGACTTTTAAACTTTATGGTTGTATATCTATGCTCAGAGCGCTGTAGATAAATATGATCTTTACTGTATGAGATATCTTCAAACCGTTGAGATAAATTAACAAATTTATTCAATGGTGGCAAAAGGTTAAAATCAAGGAGGTCATGCGGATCTCCACTGGCGCCAGCCTCTGCCGCCTTCACTAGATTGTAGGCTTCTCTGGTGGTAACGTAGTGAAGCTTTGCACCATGACCCTTCGCCAGTTTTGATAGGTCGCTGGCCATCTGATGGAGCTCCTTGCCCAGTATAACGTTAGAAGCTGTAATCCCGTGTGTGTGGACTTTAATAAATCGCCACTCTGGCTTTCCTTTCACAAACGAAGAGTGACGAAGCCATAGATCTGACCGATGAGGCTTGTAGTGAGATTTCTTTTCTAGAGCACCAACTTCAAACCGCAAGTCGGTCGGATCAAAACTTGACGGCCCTTGAAATATCATATAGCCAGCTCCTTGAACATTTTTGCTGGCTTCTTCACCTGTGTCATATGATTTATTGCTGTCAGAATCAATTGCGTAGTAAATGCGATTAAACATCGCAGGCTGGGCCATTGTGCTCAATGTTGAAAATGTAAAGTCCGCGTAGCTGCCTGCACGCTGTAAAATATCTATTTCACGATTAACGCCACAATGCTTTTCGGTAGTTGAATTATCCAATGCCCAATTACCATGTATGAAGGCAAATTGCGGTTTGACGCTTTCGCCGACTGGCCTAAGGGCACCAAAAGAGTTGAACCATTTTATTCCGTCATCAAGCTTTGCAGTAAAGCTTTCATTGGTATCATTACCGTGGTGCCAGTGAAATTCAATTTCACCATAATCATCGAACACCATACTATTCAAGTTATACATCACAACTTCACATCTGTGATCCCATGGATAAAACCAGGTGTACTGAAATTTTCGGCCATAGTCATCGGTAATGCCCTGCACGTTTTCACTGTAACGCTCTACCCAGTTCTTGCTAAAATCAATGTCCTTTTGATTGCAGCCAGGCTCATGATGATCAACAATGATGAACATTATATGCTCAACTTGACTAAGCCTGTCTTCGCTATATCTTCCATCGATTGTTTCGATAATATACTGCGGAAACCAGTGCTGGACGTTATACTGATAAATTTTGCTTGCGAAGTAAGCTGCTGGGATCGATATAAGGACAACTAAGGCTATAAGTATAAGAAGAAGATTTTTTTTACGTAACATTAGAGCCTCGTATTTTTTTACGCTTAACGTAGTAAGACATTAGCTTTCTATCCAAGCATAGTTACTGGAGCTGTTAATTCAAGTAATTACACACGTGCCAGGGTTCGCCGGAATATGTACGTTTAGTAAAAACTGATATTTTCTAGACAACATACCCGCAAATTCAGCTAATGATTATGACGTGACTCAACATTTCTTTACACTCCGGTTAAGAACTATTTTCAGGGCCACCATTTCCGCTTCATATTGGCTGGGGTTTTTGTAACACAGATATGAACGCAAGCGGGGAGTGCTGTAAACACACAGAGCCTCCTAATATAAAGCCACTTGCACTACTACCGAATAATGGATCATGGCGAACACCTGAGCCGACTAACGTAATGGATTTGATTCTAGCAGGCCGAGCGCTCACCTCCATCGATTTCAAGCATTGTCCTACTCATCGACTCTCCTTGAGTTTTATCTAGTGGCGACTGTGCAGCAAACGGTCAAGTATAGCGACAGCCAGGGCCGCATCAGTAAATATCTCCCGGCAAAGCCGGGGGTTTTAGTTTTGTGAGCCGCTCGAAGCGGCCGCCGTTACGGAACCTCCGGTTCCTCGCGATCCCTAAAGGGGTCTATTACAGTAGTTTTAATTGATCTATGTGACGATCTTTAGCTTCTTGGTACCTAATATAGGCCCTCATTACTTCCTCGTCTCGACTAACCGTTGATGCAAAATACCCTCTCGCCCAAAAGCTTTGACCTGCATAGCTCCTTTGCTTACCGGAAAATCTGCGTGCAATCTGAATCGCACTTTTTCCTTTGATAAATCCAATAACATGAACAACCGCGTATTTCGGTGGAATTGATATCATCAAATGAATGTGATCCGACATCAAATGACCCTCCTCAATCAAGCTTTCCTTTTGCCTGGCCAGACTATGGAACATATCGCCCAGCCCCTTCTGATCTGACCAAATATCACTTTCATCTGATACTTCGGTATAAATACAATATGGCACTTACACTCCCATCGGGTGTGATTTAAACTGCTTATTTGCCTCATGCCCTCTCCTTTGCGAGGTGCTTTGCGGCTCACGCTTAGGAGTTACTATGAGATTGCTGGATCCGTCAAACTGAGAAGGCCTCCCCAGCAGAGCAGGGGAGGCTCTCTTTTGTACTAGTGGGGCTGTACGGAAGTAGCGTACCGACAAGCCTGAAGGACTATAGAGGCAGTGCCACCCGCGCTACTCTGACCAATTGACTGACTCACTTATCAGAACCACTGACACCATTGACCAATCGCATCCGAAAGTATCAATGGCAAGGTGATCTGATTCAAGCCGATGAAAGACGCGACAGGTTCTAAAAGTGCCCAGGCGAAATACCACCAGTGAATGCAGATACTGTTGACGTGACGCTGCCCGCCGAACCAGATCAGCGTATTGTTTGAATACATTTACTCGCGAAGCGATGTATAATCAGTGGTCCGATTTTATTGTGACCGTTAGTGGTTTCTATTGCTGGGTAAGCAGGCAATTATCAGCGAGAGCATCTCTGTGAGGTGTGGAAGCAGTTATAGGTGGGTTATAATAAATAAATGTTAAAGTGGCGACAGCATAATAACATTTTTGAGCTTAAGTCTGACTGGGGCAGGTTTGACGACAAAGTCTCACTATTTAGTAGTTGGCCCTGGTGTTTATTTTG
>Ga0206127_1003371_pt1 | contig 14874 bp, 15 predicted proteins | sample Helgoland_Spring_6_FD_148646 | JGI IMG/M metagenome (GOLD analysis project Ga0206127, IMG submission 148646) | Pelagic subsurface seawater microbial communities from Kabeltonne, Helgoland, North Sea - Helgoland_Spring_Bloom_20160419_1 | ecosystem: Environmental > Aquatic > Marine > Epipelagic ...
GAATCGAGCTCAAGGCGCTCCGTGGGAGAAAGAAAGTTGGGACGGATCATGCGGTTAGCTGAATCGTTCTACGGTCAGACGTCAACCCGTCAAAAGTCGGGTGCTCGAGGACTCTGTGTATAGCGACCTCTGTCGACGTTATTCTGCCTGCCCTGTTGGAGCATACAGAGAATGTCTACTTTCGACAGTCTTGGATCAATTCTCTATCAACAATGCAGGTCGCAGAAATAATAGATCGAGCAGATGACAGTGCTGTGAGCCAAGTTGGACTAGAAAAACCTGCTGGAGCACTGGCGAAACCGATGAGTTTTTCGATAAAGGGAAATTTGGGAAAAATTGTTTGTAATGTGGATTGACGCTTAATGTTGGCTTCACCCCTCAGGCACCCAATTCACGATCTGCCACATCTTCATGGCTCCAGACTTGCGCTTTAATTCGCGGCCGTTCTGCCATGCGACCATGGTCGGGATGCCTTTGATGTTCATTTTGCTGGAAATCGTCGCGTGCTCTTGCGTGTTCATCTTCACCAGACGCGCTTTGCCCGATAACTCTGACGCGGCCTTGTTGAATTCTGGTCCCATCGCTTTGCACGGGCCGCACCACGGGGCCCAGAAATCTACGACCAAAGGGACGTCGTCGTTGGCGGCGGCTTTGGCGAGAATGGCTGGCGTGATCTCGATGGCTTTGCGCGGCATTAAGGGCGCAGCACAGGAGGCGCATTTCGGGTTGTCGCCGAGGCGGTCGAACGGCACGCGGTTGAGCTGTGCGCAATTCAAGCAGGTGAGTTTCTTGCCAGCCATGATGTGTGGTCCTTAGAAAAGTGCGAGCCAGATGCCTGCGAACATCAGCATGCCGCCGAGTGTGACCCACCCATGCCATATCGCGTAACGAAATGGTAAGGTTTTCCGCGCATAAAAGATCGTGCCGATGGCGTAGGCTGAGCTGCCGGCGAGGATAAGTTTGGGTGTTTCGGAGGGTACGTTTTTCAGATCGGGCAGGGCGAGCAGGCCAATTGCGCCGAGTGCAAGGTAGGAGGCAGTGGACCACTTTGATTTTATTTCAGGGTTTGTGATCTTGTTCCAGATCGCCACGAGTGCCAACGCCCAGCAAAGGGCGAGGATGATAAAGGTGCGCGTTGTGCCTGCTTGGACGAGCAACGGCGTGAAGGTGCCTGTGATGCTGGTGTAGATCGCAGCGTGGTCGATACGACGCAGGAACGTGCGTTTGGTGTGCCACGGCGCAAAGTGGTACGCCCAAGATGAAAGGTTCGAGACGAGGCCGCAGGCGACGTAAACGAGCGCGGCAAGGAGCAGCGATATGGAGAGTGTGCTGGTGGCTTTGAGGATAAGCAATGTACCCGCGATCAGTATAAAAGACAGACCAACGGTGTGTACTGCTATATCGGCGCGACGGTGTGAGCGGATTGGGCTGGGGTACATATAAATGCTTTTTGTTGTTTTGCCTGCTCGATACGCAGCTTGGTCACTTGTGTCGAGTGTGACGCCAAGTCGTGTGTTCAAAGGCACCCTCTCGGACCTATCCGAAAGGGTAGGTTCTGCTATCCTTTAGCGCTTTGTTGCTATGCCGTTGCTTGGAAGCATTGAGATCAGTGGCTTGATATAGAGGTCTTGGGAATAAGGCGGTCTCCAGGCCGTTTGCCCCACTCACGGGAAAACGCAGTGCCACTTTGTGCTGCGTCTTTTTCCTGCTTCTTAGGTGATGTGACGCGCACGTGCGCCGCGCTCGATTGCAGCAGCGTGCAGGCGATCGAGGTTTAGCTCGTAGCGGATTTCTTCGAGTATGCGCAGCTCACTTTCTTGGAGCGTACCATCGGCAGCCGCAACATCGCAAGAAAGCGCATAAGCAGTTTCGAAAAGCCGCTCTGGCAAGTTCTCGCGAATGAGACCGAAAAGGGCATCGAGACCATCGACCTGTTCGAATAAATCGAAGACGGTTTGCGCCATCGTGTTCATTCGGTCGATATCATAGGAGGCAAAAACAGGCAGGTTGTTCACGGCCGTTTGGATTTTCATGAGCTCGACGGTACGGATGTCTTCATCAGATGCAGAGACAGCGATCATCAGGGCGACCAAACAATCTTGAGGGCTAAGCGGGTGAGGCGCGGATTGGGTCACGGGTGGGCTCACTTTCGTTTGCAGGCACTGAACTGTGCAGTTGCAGAATATTGACGAAAACGCCCGCGTTCAATAGGGAGAGCGCATATGCCTGCCCATTGGGGCAGGTTTCTTTTTTGGAGACCTGATATGTCAGATGTGCGCGACGCTGCGATGAGCTCAAAAGCTTGGCCTTTTGAAGAGGCGCGCCGCATTTTGAAGCGGTACAAAAAAGAGGGGCCTGAGAAAGGCTATGTGCTGTTTGAGACGGGCTATGGCCCCTCGGGTTTGCCGCATATCGGCACATTTGGCGAAGTGTCTCGTACAAGCATGGTGATGCGTGCGTTTCAGGAAATCAGCGATTATCCGACGAAACTTGTGTGTTTTTCTGATGATTTGGACGGCATGCGCAAAGTTCCAAGCAATGTTCCGAATGCGGAGAGTTTGACAGAGCATTTGCAAAAGCCGCTGACGTCTGTGCCGGATCCGTTTGGAGAGTTTGAGAGTTTTGGCCATCATAACAACGCGATGTTGCGCCGTTTTCTGGATACTTTCGGTTTTGAATATGAATTTATCAGCGCGACTGAATTTTATGGCGAAGGTAAGTTTGACGAGGTGCTCAAGCGCGCAGTCGACAAATATGACGCAATTATGGAGGTGATGCTGGCATCGCTTCGCGAAGAGCGTCGTCAGACCTATTCGATTTTCTTGCCGTTTCACCCTGAGACGGGGCGCGTTTTGTATGTGCCGATGAAGTCGATAAACCGCGATGACTATACGATCACCTTTGATGATGAAGAGGGGCGTGAGTGGACCGTGCCCGTGACTGGCGGCAATGTGAAATTGCAGTGGAAGCCGGATTTCGGCGCTCGTTGGGCCGCGCTTGGTGTGGATTTTGAGATGTATGGCAAGGATCATTCCACCAATACGCCTATCTATGACAAGATTTGCCGTATCCTTGGTATGCCCGCGCCAGAGCATTTCACCTATGAATTGTTTCTCGATGAGAGCGGGCAGAAGATTTCCAAGACATCCGGTAACGGCGTGTCGATTGATCAGTGGTTGACCTATGCGTCATCCGAAAGCCTGTCGTACTTCATGTATCAAAAGCCAAAGACGGCAAAACGGATGCATTTTGATGTGATCCCGAAAGCGGTTGACGAGTATCACCAGCAATTGCGCGCCTACGTCGATCAAGACACGAAAGCGCGGTTGAACAATCCGGTTTGGCATATTCACGGCGGTGACGTGCCCGAGAGCAAGATGGTGGTGCCGTTCTCGATGCTGTTGAACCTTGCGTCTGTTTCAGGGGCTGAAGACAAAGACCAGCTTTGGGGCTTTATCCAGCGCTATGCGCCTGATGCGAGTGCTGCGAAGAACCCTGATATGGATCAAGCCGCCGGATTTGCCGTGCGATATTACAATGATTTCGTGAAGCCCGCGAAAGTGTTCCGCGCAGCCACTGACCTAGAGCGTGAAGCGTTGATCGAATTGCGTGATGGTTTGAAGGTTTGGTATAAAGGTTTGGACGCAGAAGAGTTGCAAAGCCTTGTTTTCGCGTGTGGGCGCGAGCGGTTTGACCCTCTTCGCGGATGGTTCACAGCGCTATATGAAGTGTTACTTGGCGCAAGCCAAGGCCCACGTTTTGGCGGGTTTATTGCGCTTTATGGCGTGGAAGAAACTATCGCGTTGATTGATCGCGCTCTTGCGGGCGAGCTCGTCTGATTTGACTTGATATATGTATGGCTTAGTTTTCGTCTCATACTAGGAGGGGAAACTAAGCCATGTTTATTCGATTTATCGCGACTTTGACGCTGCTCTTAACGCTGAGTTTTAGTGGTGTTGCAAACGCGCAAGATAGTGCCAAACCGCAAATTACAGGCACGATCCAAAACCAATTTGATGCGTTCTCGACCGATGATTTCGAGAAGGCCTTCACTTACGCGAGCCCGTTCATAAAGCAGTTGTTTGGGACACATCAAAACTTTGGCGTGATGGTGTCACGCAGTTATCCGATGGTGCACCGTGCAGAGGACGTTCGATTTTTGGAGCTGAGAACAATTGCTGGATCGCTTTACCAAAAAGTACAGGTGCGCGATGCCAATGGGCAAATTCATTTTCTGGACTATCAAATGATTCAAGGTGAAAATGGATGGAAAATCAACGGTGTACAGTTGGTAAAAGCCTCTGGATTGTCCGCTTAGACAAGTACGCTCATGGCAGATATGGAGGGCACCGTTACGGTGCTCTCATCAGTCTTTAAGCCTTTGTTATCACTCTTACGCTTTCGCTAGAGCCGCGTTTACGCGCGCTTGCGATTGGAAACGGGCGCCTTTTTGAGCTGCCCTCGCGCAAGAGGAAGATATTATGAACAAGGCGATTACAGACGGCGTGGTGCTTCAACCGCCGAGTTTCTCTCAAGGTCTGAACGTTTGGGCGCGCGGTGATGGAACGGCTGGCTCTAATACTTATCAGGGTACGGCGACGGCGGCATATGTGCCGGCAGATCTTGATTTCAGCGGCTGTCTCGAAATTCAAAAGACCGACGCGACGCAAAAGCTCCGTTATATGGGAGAGACACCGCTTTTGCCTGGATGTTACTTGCGCATCACAGCGAAAATCAAAGCGATGAGTGGGCCGTTGCCTACCGTGCGCATTGCGGGTTGGGCCGGAGGGTCGGGTGGCACGCATGTGAGTGGGCTGAATGAGACAGGTAATTCCGTTAGCCTGAGCGCTTACGGCGAAATTGTAGAAGTGAGCGCAATTGTAGGATCGGGTCAACGCACGGGTGTCGACATGGTTTGGGGGCGTGCGCCGCTTTTTGGTCATTTCGGCCTTGATCTGACGGGTCCCAACGGTGGCGTTGTGCGAATTGATGATATCGAGATCGAAGACATCACAAGCGCATTCCACCGTGACATGATTAGCGTTGTCGATGTGCGGGACTATGGTGCGGTCGGCGATGGGGTCACGGACGATCATGGCGCGTTTGTCGCGGCGGATCAGGCGGCGGACGGGCGTAAGATCTTTGTTCCGTCAGGAACCTTCCGGATTGGTTCATCGCTTACTCTAAACGAACGGATTGAGTTCGAGGGCAAACTGAGTATGGACGCGGGCGATATTTTGTCGCTTGTGAAAGATTACGATCTACCGAAGTACATTGATGCTTTTGGTGGCGACGAAGAGTTGGCGTTTCGCAAGGCGTTCCAAGCGCTGTTGAACAATGTCGATCACGAGACCCTTGATCTTGGGGGGCGGCGTGTGACGATCAGTGAACCGCTTGATCTGCAAGCCATTGAAGGATCGCGCACAAGTTTTGCGCAGCGACGCGTTATTCGCAATGGCCAGCTTTATGTCGCAGATGGCGCGGCTTGGGATGTGGATGTTACGACATCGGCTGCGACCTACAGCACGTCGAGTGATGATCGTCTCACGTCGGTCACCAATGTTGCGAATATTAAAGTCGGCTCACTGGTGCAAGGCACCGGTGTTGGGCGCGAAGTTTATGTGCGCGAAGTGAATGTGGGCGCGGCAGAGGTGCGTTTGTCTGGCCCGCTATACGATGCTGTTGGACGTCAAACATTTGGGTTTCAGCGGTTCAAATATGTGCTCGATTTTTCAGGGTTTGATTTGTTCAGCCAGTTGGTGCTGCTTGATCTTGAGATCCTATGCCGCGGCTTTGCATCTGGCATTATGATGCCGCGATCTGGCGTGGCGAATACGATAAAGAATTGCTTCATCACGCGCCCCAAAGACCGTGCGCTCACATCGATCGGAAGTGGCTGTCAGGGCATGTTTATTGAGGGATGTCAGTTCATTACCAATGAAGGTGGGGCGAACGCACAGACCCGCACAAGCATTGCCATGAATGCAAACGCCAATGATTTGAAAATCCGCAACAACCGCGCGAGCCAGTTTCGACATTTCGCCATTTTAGGCGGGCAGAACTACGTTATCTCGGGCAATCACGTGTTCCAAGGCGACAGTAACCGTGATGGGGCGCGCCTTGCAGGTTTTGTGTTTACGCGAACCAATGTGAACCACACGTTCACGGCGAATTACGTCGATAATTGCCATGTGGAATGGACGAATGAAGCGACCGCTTCACCTGATAACTCTGGTGGTTTTTCATTCAGCGCGCTGTCGATCACAAACAACGTGTTTTTATGTAGTGATGTGGCACCTTGGTTTTCTTTCGTTGTGATCAAACCCTATGGGACGGGTCACACGCTGCGTGGATTTACGATGACGGGAAATATGTTCCGCTCGACCAAGGGAACGATTGACCGGGTAGAGCGTATCAACGCGACCTTTGCGACGCTCAATCTTGCCGCTGTGCGTGATGTTTTGGTGAACGGCAACATGTTTTTGAATGTCGTCACGGGCAGCGAAAACCCGATCACTTTGGATCATACGCAAAGCAATCATGCATCGACTTGGTTCGTACCGTTTGCAGGTCGCTTCCCGTTTGGAGGGCGCGCGCAAAGGGTGTCGTGTGTGATGAACCGAAGCAAAATCAAGTCAGTGGCGAATGTGAATCAGTTCACCGCGCCTTGGGTCACGCCTGAAAGGGGAACCAATGGCGATGTGGTTGAGGTCGCATGGGAGAAAGAAGTGTCCGGCACGGTCACCATCACAGCGCGTATGGATGACTAGAGTGTTACTTAAAACTCTTGCCAGATCCCAAGTTTCAACGTGGGGTCTGGCGCGTTGTGCAGATCAATGTTCACACCAATTTCGATATGACGCCCGTGCCCGATGTCATGAGCGTATGACGGGGAAAATTTGGCAGTTTTTCTGCCGTCAAAGCTTTGGAAACCAGAGATCTGTGCCATAAGTTTTCCGCGCTTGAGGGATACACCATAGGTCGCATCGACGGTGAGGCTTATGTTGCGCAAGGTGGAGTGGTGCAGTGCATGGGCGTCAATCGTGATCCAGCTGTTATGCTCGAAACTCGTGAAACCTGTCCCGTATGATGCGCCAAAGCGCAACACATCCAAGGCTTGAAACGTGCCGCCCCCAATATCAAAGGCAAGCTGATGTTTGGTGGATGATGGCGTTACCGTGTAGCGCAAAAAGGCGATGGTTTTTAGCCTGTCTTGGCGCGTCGCATCTGGGCTTCCTACATCCAGTCCAAGGGTAAAGCGCGCACCAAGCCCGTGCTCCACATAGGCACTCCCATAAATATCGGGCAGCTCAATCGCGCGCTGTTCGGGCCAAATTGCGCTTGCAGAGAGCGCAAGAAACGTTTTGCCCTTTTCGCGCGGCCAAGACCCTGCGTCGACGCAAATTGGCGCAAGGCCAAGCACGAGCATCAGCATCGCAAGCAGAGGTCTGTTCATATTCCTTAACATCACCCGCCAAATTGGCGCGAGAGAGTGAAGAAAGAGTTAAGGCGCGGGCGCGCTGCTGGTCATAGCGACATTCGCGTTGTATGAGGTCTCCCAAGAAGAGGGCAGTGCATGAGCGATTTGGCAGAACTTGAACGGCTGATTAGAGCAGATAGCGCAGAGCGCGGGCAAGCGGTAAGCAAGCTTGGCTATTTCTGTGCACCTTTTCGTCCAAGCGCTGGTCCGTTAAGTGACAAGGTTATCAAAGTCTATCGTGGCTTGCGCAACGTGGCCGAGCTTGAGCGCCTTGCGCAATGTCATGACGACTATGTCGCGGCGCTGGCGCTGACGGGTGTTGATTTACCCGAGACCGCGTTTCATTTGCTCCAGATTGATGGCGCGCGTATCCCTGTGATCGTACAAGACGCTCTTCCGAGCGATAGCATGATGCGCCCGCAGATCATCGCGGCTGATCTTGATGGCGCAGTTGAGATGATGGAAGCCGCAGGTCAGGTCATCGCGACCTTCTGGAACAACGCAGACAAGGTTGACGGACGGGTCGGATTTCATCCCTCCATTCGCAACTTTGCCTATCTTGATGGGAAAGCGCTGTTCTTTGATACGTTTCCACCGCTCATCCACTATAGCCGCGACGAGATGGGGAAAATGTTGCTCACCTTCTCTGACAAACGTTTGATGCGCTGGGTTGGTCCGTTCTTGCAAAAGAAAGTGACTGGCATCCAGGACGAGTGGTATTCTGCGCCAGAAACGCTGGTTGGCCTTGTTGGCAGTGCGTGTCGTTTGCGCCCTGATGATAGTGATAGGTTCCTCGAGTGGGGACAGGATTTCGCACGTCGAGCCATGCCGCGCTGGGCGGAAGAGGCGATACCAGAAATGAAAGCCCCGCCCAAGTTGCCGGCCTATTGGACAGGGTTTCGTAAAGTGTTGGGTCTGCAAGGAGAACCGAATGTATAGAGTATTTATGTTAACGATCGCTGGATTGATCCTGACAGGATGTGGCGTGCCATTGGTGCCGCTGGTATGAGGGGCGTTGTTATATGCGCGCTCGCGCTGGCTTTGACGGGTTGTATGCCCACGAAAGACGCGCCAAACGAAGCACAAGCGGGGCCAGGCACCTGTTCAAAAGCCGAGTTTGCATCATTGGTTGGCACACCGATCAACAGCGCAGAACTGCTTTTGACACAGACCTACCGCGTGATTTTCCCGGATAGTGTTGTGACAACCGATTTCATCGAAGATCGTCTGGAAGTCATCGTTGATGCCAATGGTATCGTGACGGAACTGCGCTGCGGCTAATCGCGTTTATGACAGGGCTACATGAGGTTTACAGCTTTTGAACTTTTCAACAGGTTTAAAGGCACCTTCAAGCGTGATGTCACGGATCGTCTCTCCGAGCATGGCTTGAGCGGTTTGATTGATCTGTAGCCCTGTCAGAACATTGCCAAAACCTGTGTCGGCGACTGAGAGTGTCGTGCCATTAATCTGGTGTCGGGTTGTTTGAATGAACGGCCCGTTGGGCGCAAAGCGGATCGCGAAAATATCAGCACTTGCCCAACCATCAGGATGGGTCAGATGAAGCGTGTAAATTGTACCATCGTATGTAAGCTTCAGCGCTGTCTGCGACCCTGCATCAGTGACCGTGCAAATCGGTTCCGTTGAAAACTCCCAGGCATGCGCATCCGTGGTGGGTCCAAAACCGGCTGTGACAAAGGCCAAGGCTACAAGCGCGCGCATATTATTAACGCTTCCGGCGCGGTTTCACGCCACCGCGCTGGCCTGGACGACCGGCGGTTGAGCGACCTGACAGCTTTTGCGCATCACTGACCGCTTCTTCGATCACAGATTGACGCGCCATAGGATCAGCACCAATCGCAAGATCGACGGTTTCCAAGCGCTTCACTTCATCGCGCAAACGCGCGGCCTCTTCAAATTCGAGGTTCTCAGCGGCTTTACGCATGTCTGTGCGCAAACCGTCCAAGACAGTCTGCAGGTTCGCACCTGCGAGGGGTTTGTCGACCTTGGCGGTGACGCGGTTCATGTCCACATCGCCCTTGTAAAGCCCCGCCAAAATGTCCTCGACGTTCTTCTTCACGGTCGCTGGGGTGATGTTGTGCTCTATGTTGTAAGATTCTTGTTTGGCGCGGCGGCGATCTGTTTCGCCCAAGGCGCGCTCCATTGACCCTGTGATGCGATCAGCATACATGATCACGCGTCCCTCTGCGTTACGCGCGGCGCGGCCAATGGTCTGGATCAATGAAGTTTCAGAGCGCAAAAAACCCTCTTTATCAGCGTCAAGAATGGCGACTAAGCCACACTCTGGAATGTCTAAACCTTCGCGCAAAAGGTTAATGCCGATGAGGACATCAAAGGCCCCAAGGCGCAGGTCACGCAGGATTTCGATGCGCTCGATCGTGTCGATATCACTGTGCATGTAGCGCACTTTGATGCCTTGCTCGTGCATATATTCCGTAAGATCTTCGGACATGCGTTTGGTCAAAGTTGTGACAAGCGTGCGAAAACCATCTTTGGTGACGCGGCGCACTTCATCAAGCAAGTCATCCACCTGAGTCTCAACAGGACGGATTTCCACCATCGGATCAAGCAGGCCGGTAGGGCGAATGATCTGCTCTGTGAAAACGCCACCCGTTTGCTCCATCTCCCACTTTGACGGGGTTGCGGAAACAAAGACAGACTGCGGTCGCATCGCATCCCATTCTTCAAATTTGAGCGGGCGGTTGTCCATGCAAGAGGGTAGGCGGAAACCATGTTCAGCGAGCGTCATCTTGCGACGGAAGTCGCCCTTATACATGCCACCAATTTGAGGCACAGAGACGTGGCTCTCATCCGCGAATACGATCGCATGGTCGGGGATAAATTCGAATAGTGTGGGGGGCGGTTCGCCCGGTGCACGACCCGTGAGATAGCGCGAATAGTTCTCGATGCCGTTGCACACACCCGTCGCTTCGAGCATCTCGATGTCGAAATTCGTGCGTTGCTCAAGACGTTGTGCTTCGAGCAATTTACCCTCTGACACCAACTGATCAAGCCGCATGCGCAGCTCTTTTTTGATCTTGCCGATCGCTTGGTTCATCGTCGGTTTTGGGGTCACATAGTGCGAGTTTGCATAGACGCGAACGCGTTCTTTCGTGTCTTTCTTTTCACCTGTAAGCGGGTCAAATTCCACAATGCTTTCAAGCTCTTCTCCAAAGAAGGACAGGCGCCATGCGCGGTCCTCTAAGTGAGCCGGAAAGATTTCCAGACTGTCGCCGCGCACGCGAAACGAGCCACGCGCAAAGGCGGTATCATTGCGTTTGTATTGCTGCGCGACCAAGTCTTGCATGACACCGCGTTGATCGTACTCTTTGCCGACCTCCAAATCCTGTGTCATCGCGCCGTAGGTCTCGACCGAACCGATACCATAGATGCACGAGACGGAGGCGATGATGATCACGTCATCACGCTCAAGCAGCGCGCGCGTCGCAGAGTGGCGCATACGGTCGATCTGTTCGTTGATCTGGCTTTCTTTTTCGATGAAAGTGTCAGAACGGGCGACGTAAGCTTCGGGCTGATAGTAGTCATAAAAGCTGACGAAATACTCGACGGCGTTGTTTGGAAAGAAGCCTTTGAACTCGCCATAAAGCTGTGCTGCGAGGGTTTTGTTAGGGGCGAGAATGATCGCAGGGCGTTGCGTCTGCTCGATCATTTTCGCCATTGTAAAGGTTTTGCCCGTTCCCGTGGCACCTAACAGAACCTGATCGCGTTCGCCGCTGTCGATCCCTTCGCACAGTTCTTTGATTGCGGTCGGTTGATCACCCGCTGGTTCGAACTCTGTTTCGAGCTGAAAAGCAATGCCGCCTTCAAGTTTCGCGCGTTCGCGCACGTCGCCTTTGGGCGCATTCGCAAGAGCGACAGAACCTTCATTGTTCACAAAAGACATGGGCGACTCACTTTTAGGGGTTAACGCTAAAATTGATCACTTTTTGTTCACATTCAAGGGCAGGGCCGTCACTTATCTCGTGACGGGTCAATCTCCGATGAAGGATAAAATCACGTTGCCCTCATCGCCTTGCAACAAAGCTTCGCCTGCAATCTCATCTGGAATGATGCGACCCGTACTATCACGCGCCGCGCCGTAAAAATGCCCTTCAACCTGCGCGGTGGTGTTCGCACCTGTCAACTGTACAACGCTATTGTCGCTCACCAGCTGCATATTTGTGCCGAAATAAGCGGTTCCGTCAATTTCGAGGCCGCGCATGTCAATCCGGTCAAACTCAGGGTTCGCGACGTCTGCGCGCGTGAACGGGTTTTGCGCGGTGCTGACAGTGACGACACTATCTACCGTGCCGCCCGCAAAATCGACGCGGGCATCATAGGTGCCAAGCCCGCCGAATCCGGTGCCTGCTTGATTGGTGTAGGCGTAAACCGCGTCACCTGTGTAGCGGGCCGTGCCAGTCATGGGCATGTCTTCGATCCTCGTCGCCACACCGATTGCGCCGACTGCCGAATAGGCTTGCCCATCGACGCTATACTGCATCGAATAAAGCGACGCGTGATCATAACGCCCGCCCGGATTAACCAATCGTAAAACGACACCTTCGTTTTCAGCTTCACCGTTCGCGTTAAAACCATCGTTGTCGGCAAATTTGAAGAGCCCGTCATCCACGACCAGCTTTCCGCCACCATGGCGCAAACGTCCTGTCACACCGCGCACCTGTGCTGCGTTCTGGCGCGCTGTGACGACACTGCCGCTGAGAGGGCTCAGACTGGTGGCATCACTGCCGAACAAGGGTTCGTAGTTTGGGATCGAAATCGGCGGTTGCTCTGGCTCCATAGCGCCTTCCTCAGAAGAGCCACACGCGCTTAGGCACAACACAAAGGGTAGGGCGATATATAATCGAAACACACTTACTCTCCTGAGCACATGCTCCGCATACGCCAAAATAGGGTTAATCTCAATTGCGCAGCTGTCACATCAGTGTTTCCAAAAATGGCTTTGCCTGAATGCTGGCTTTGAACACTCGGTGATAGTGGGCAGAATTGTTCCTTTGCAGGCGGATGGCCCTCTTGCGAAAATCCCTCTAATCCGTGATATAGGCGCAGAACCATTGGATCATTTTCGGAACAAAGTCATGCGCGCACGTATCTATCAACCTTCCAAAACGGCCATGTCCTCTGGCACTGCCAAGACGCACATTTGGGTTCTTGAGCACGCACCAGCAAATGCGCGCGCTGTTGATCCGCTTATGGGGTGGACGTCTTCAGATGATACGCAAGCACAGGTGAAGCTGCGCTTTGATAGCAAAGAGGCAGCGATTGCCTATGCCGAAGCAAATGGCATTGATGCCGTTGTGCGTGAACCGAACAAGCGTAAAGCGAACATTCGCGCAGGCGGGTATTCCGAAAACTTCGCCACAAACCGCCGCGGGGCTTGGACACACTAGAGTTGTCCAAATCGCGGCAAAGATCTTTGCGCTGTCATTCATGACTATCGTTTCGGCCCATATTGGCAAAACGCGCCACAAATAACGCGTCATTTAACTTTCAAATGAACCAGAGCACGGCTTTTTGGAGCCGCTTAGATCATGCCCAACACAGCAGGAGCATACCTCGATGAACATCACCCACCTTGTCACACATTCGGGCGGTTTTCACGCGGATGAGCTGTTGTCCTCAGTCATTCTCACGCGCTTGTTCCCTAACGCTGAATTACTGCGCACGCGGGACAAAACATGGATCAAGCCCGCAGAAGGCCGCATCATTTATGATGTTGGTGGTGTGTTTGAAGCGGATGCACAGATTTTTGATCATCACCAACGCCCCAATCCGCTGCGTGAAGACGGCCAACCCTACAGTTCCTTTGGTCTGGTTTGGGCGCACTATGGCCATGACTATCTACGCGCGATGGGCGTGCCCGAGAAAGACATGGCGTCAATTCACGCGTCATTTGATCGTGGTTTTGTGTTGCCTGTTGATCTGGTCGACAATGGAGCAGTGAACACATCTGATGCAGGTCCGATATTTTCAGGGATGACTTTGCCTGTCTTGTTGGAAAGCTTAAAGACGGTCTTTGATGATCGTGCCGAGGGCGCGGATGATCGCGCCTTCCTAGCAGCATTGCCTGTGGCGCGCGCCTTTGTCGAAGCGCAGATCAAGCGCAAAGCTGCAAAATTTCGCGCCGAAGACATGGTCTTAACTGCGATAAAAGCGGCTGGCGATGGCTGCGTGCTGGAATTGCCGATGGGCATGCCATTCCGTGGGGCTGTGGAAAAAGCGGGTGCAGATCATTTGTTGTTCGTGATCCACCCACGGGGGGAGGATTGGTCCCTCACGACCATTCGCATTGGTGATGATACATTCGACAACCGCGCTGACCTGCCTGCGGCTTGGGCGGGATTGAGCGATGACGCTCTGAAAGCAACTAGCGGAGTCACCGGCGCTAAATTTTGTCACAACGGGCGATTTATTGCGGTTGCTTCATCCTACGATGCCGTTCGCAAAATGGCTGATATCGCGGTGGCGCAAGTGCTCTAAGTCAACACAACGCGGTATTAATCGGTTTTGATTTAGGCGTGACTTTCAAGCTAACGGCGATCTGGGGCGCAATAAATCAAAGTGCGGGTTAGTGTGGCTAGGCTCATTCACCTGAGAAACACCCAACAGGTCGCTTAAACGTCAACAACTCCCAAAACGACGAAAGGCCTCCCGAAGGAGGCCTTGCCGTATCAGCTGGGTGGGCTGATCCAAATTGGAGCGGGCGAGGCGATTCGAACGCCCGACCCTAACCTTGGCAAGGTTATGCTCTACCCCTGAGCTACGCCCGCACCGTTTGGTAGGGGGTATTTAGGCTTGTGGCCGGATGCCCGCAAGAGGAAAAATCACTCTATCGGAACTTTTTTCTGCGATGGCAAATATTGCCTTAAAAAGCGCTGTGTAACAAAAGGCCAACTGCGCTGAGCAGGATCATACTAAGTGTCAAAACCATCCCAAAGACACGTCCGTTCATGACTGGCGGTGACGCCGAAAATCCCCAAGCATGCAGCGCGCGACCACTCAACAACATCAGACCCAACAAGTGCACCGCGACATTTGGTGCCCCAGACATTTCAACCAGCGCCAACAGCAACACGCCAAACGGCGCATACTCGGCACAATTCCCTTGTGCACGCATGCGTTTGAGCAAGCTGTTGTCCCCATGGTCGCCCATCGAAATCTTGTTGCCGCGTCGATACACGATCACACGGGCACTAAGCCATAAAAACAGCAACGCCAGTAAACCGGCATAAAGGGATGTAATTTCAAGCATATTGGTTCCTATACCGCTGCTACCCCAAAACCCGAATTTTTTCATGGGTTATGACGCGGAAATTGTCTGATACTTGGTCACGGAAGGCTTTCCACTCATTTGGGAT
>Ga0206127_1003379_pt1 | contig 14853 bp, 13 predicted proteins | sample Helgoland_Spring_6_FD_148646 | JGI IMG/M metagenome (GOLD analysis project Ga0206127, IMG submission 148646) | Pelagic subsurface seawater microbial communities from Kabeltonne, Helgoland, North Sea - Helgoland_Spring_Bloom_20160419_1 | ecosystem: Environmental > Aquatic > Marine > Epipelagic ...
CGGCACCTCGGCGAGTTCGATCAGGAGTTTTCAAAGGTAGCGGGTCGCGACGTGCATATCCAGTTTGTGCCACATCTGATCCCGGCGAACCGGGGTATTCTTGGCACGGTCTATGTCAAAGGAGATGCGCAGAGCGTGTATGATACGCTTGCGAATACCTATGCTGCCGAGCCATTTATCAAGGTCTTGCCGATGGGTGAGGCCCCAAGCACGCGCCATATTCGCGGTTCGAATTTTTGCCACATCGGCGTTATCGCTGACCGCTTGCCAGGGCGCGTTGTGGTCATTGCTGCTTTGGACAACCTGACAAAGGGATCATCGGGGCAAGCGTTGCAAAACGCCAATCTGATGTTAGGACTGGACGAAGCCGAGGGGTTGATGATGGCACCGCTCTTCCCATAGGTGGATATTTTCTAGGCATTTGTGCCATTGCAAAGGGTGACGCGCATGAAGAACCTAAAGAAACAGCGGCGGATTCAGATTGTTGCCTTGGCTGCGGTGGCGCTGGCGGTCTCGACCGCGCTGATTGGATATGCGATGCGTGACGGGATTAACTTCTTTCGTGCACCGAGCCAGATCATTGCGGAACCGCCTGCACCCAATGAAGTCTTTCGCATTGGTGGCCTTGTGGTCGAGGGCACGTTGGTACGCGGTCAGGGCGAATCGATCCGATTTGAGGTGACCGATGGCGGGGCGAATGTGCCTGTCGTGTTCACCGGCGTTCTGCCGGATCTTTTTAGCGAAAACGAAGGGATGGTGGGCACTGGCCGTTATATAAACGGTGTCTTTGAAGCGACTGAAATCCTTGCCAAACACGATGAAACATACATGCCTGCCGAAGTGGTGGATGCTCTCAAAGAGCAAGGGGTTTACAAAGAACCCAACGGCTAACGTACGCTGGGGTTAGCACCTTTTAACCAAACTCAGAACAGTCTTCCGTCGCAAATTGGCGAAGGGGCGAAGGATGCTGTCGGTCAAAAAAATAGTGCGAGAAATCGTGCACCGCGAAGGCGGCTATGTGAACGATCCGGACGATCCCGGCGGTGCAACGAACTTTGGTGTTACAATTCATACGATGCGCAGGCTTGGGATGGATTTAGATGCTGACGGTGATATCGATGCCGAGGATGTCAAATTTTTGAAGCCCGAACAGGCCATCGACATCTTTGTGATCCATTACTTTGAACGGCCATTGATCGCAGAATTGCCTGTCGCGCTGCATGCGACAGTCTTTGATATGTATATCAACGCCGGCGGCAATGCGATCAAGATATTGCAGAGACTGCTATGTCAGATGGACCATACCGTTGTGGTTGATGGAGCATTGGGCCCGCAGTCGATTGCTGCCGCCCACGCGGCTTGGTGCGCAGCACCTGATCATCTGGTGGATGCCTACGGGATCGCGCGGCGCAATTACTACTTTCGGATTGCCGACCGACGCCCGGCTAGTCGCAAATACGCTCGTACGAAGACAGGCAGCAAAGGCGGATGGATTCGCCGTGCCGAAGAATTTATTGCGCCGCGCTATCATTTAAGCGCCACACAATTTCAGCAAAGGATTGCATCATGGGACTGATTGAACGGGTGTTCAGCCTGCTGTTCGGCAGCGGCGGCAATGTGGTGAAGGACACCGTAGAAATATTCCGTGAAAACAGCGAGGCGGGGGCTGCGCGGGCGAGCGTGGTACAGATGCAAGCCATGTCGGAGTTTGGTCGAGAATTTATTGTTCCGCGCCACGGGGGCTTTGACCGTTTTATGGATGGGATGAACCGGTTGCCCCGACCGGCATTGGCGCTTGGAACATTGGGATTGTTTGTATCTGCGATGGTTGCCCCGTTGTGGTTTGCCGAGCGGATGCAGGGCATCGCATTGGTGCCCGAGCCTCTGTGGTGGTTGTTGGGGGTCGTTGTGTCATTTTACTTCGGGGCGCGTCACCAAGTGAAATCACAGGATTTTCAACGTGAGATTGCCCATAGTATGACGCGCGTACCCCAAGTGATGAATAATGTCCGTGCACTGCGCGAGATGCGCGCCGAGAGCGTCGGCGCTGCCGCGACGGGTGTGGATGCGCAATTGACTGCGGCATCGTTGGTGCCGGGGGACAACCCAGCGCTTAAAGACTGGCAGAGGGCAGCTTAAGTTTTTAACGGTGTTGGCCTTTATGTATCACTCAGCGTTACGCGTATGACGCGCCTGTGATGCGGCAAATGTGTCTTGGGCATTGGCGTGGGCGCGTCAGCGACATATAAATAGGATATGAATACAGAACTCGGACATTTTGCGCTCATCCTTGCCTTTGTCGTGGCCCTCGTGCAAGCGACCATTCCACTTATTGGTGCATGGCGCAGATATCCGGGCTGGATGGCTGTGGCGCAGCCTGCGGCGACGGTACAATTCTGGCTGATCGCAGTGGCCTTTGGGGCCTTGATGTGGGCTTTTGTAGTCTCAGATTTTTCTTTGCGTCTGGTCGTGCTGAACAGCCATTCGGCAAAGCCGATGCTTTATAAAATCTCTGGCACCTGGGGCAACCACGAAGGATCGATGCTGCTTTGGGTGTTGATCGTGGCGCTGTTTGGCGCCATGGCTGCTTGGTTCGGCGGCAATTTGCCACCCACACTGCGTGCACGTGTGCTGGCGATTCAGGGCGCAATAGGAGCTGCGTTTCTGGCCTTTATCCTCTTTACCTCAAACCCGTTTTTGCGACTTGCGGTGCCGCCCTTTGACGGGCAGGATCTCAACCCGCTGTTGCAGGATCCGGGCCTCGCTTTTCATCCACCGTTTCTGTACCTCGGTTATGTGGGCCTGAGCATGGCTTTTTCGTTTGCTGTTGCTGCGCTGATCGAGGGCCGCGTCGATGCTGCCTGGGGGCGGTGGGTGCGCCCGTGGACCCTGGCGGCATGGATATTCCTGACCATCGGCATCGCACTAGGGTCTTGGTGGGCCTATTATGAACTGGGTTGGGGAGGTTTCTGGTTCTGGGACCCGGTTGAAAATGCGTCTTTCATGCCATGGCTTTTGGCGGCAGCGCTGCTCCATTCGGCTATCGTTGTAGAAAAACGCGAGAGCCTAAAGTCATGGACGATCCTGCTTGCCATCCTAGCGTTTGGCTTTTCGCTGATTGGTACGTTCATTGTGCGTTCGGGGCTGCTGACCTCGGTGCATGCCTTTGCCAACGATCCTGAACGCGGCGTCTTTATTCTGATGATCATGGGCTTTTTCATGGGCGGTGCGCTAATTTTATTTACCCTGCGCGCCGGTGTGATGGAGGCGCGTGGCGTCTTTGGCATGGTCAGCCGCGAGAGCGCGCTGGTAGCAAACAATCTGCTGCTTGCTGTAAGTTGTTTTGTCGTCTTTGTCGGCACGATGTGGCCGCTGGTGGCAGAGATGTTCTTTGACCGCAAACTGAGCGTTGGAGCGCCGTTTTTCAACATGGCGTTTACGCCGTTCATGGTGCTGCTTGGCTTGATCATGCCTGTGGGCGCGATGATGCCGTGGAAGCGCGCAAGCCTACGCAGGGCGATACGGCCCCTGCGCTATGTTTTTGTGGCTGCCATTGCTTTTGGTGGACTGGCTTGGACGATGCAGACTGGACGCAGCTTGATTGGGCCAGTGGGTGCCTTTCTGGGTGCATGGCTGGTCATGGGGGCGGCTGTTGATCTGGCAAGCCGCACGGGTCAAAGGTTTAACATGGCGCGCCTGTTCCGTTTGCCCCGCGCCGATTGGGGCAAGACGGTTGCCCATTCGGGCCTTGGCATCACCATGCTGGGTGTTGCGGGGCTGACGGCGTGGCAGTCTGAAGATATCAGGGTTGCGCAAATCGGTGAACCGTTCGATGTGGGGGGGTATACCCTGACGCTGAATAGTGTCGAAGAATTTCAAGGGCCAAATTATTTGTCGACAATGGGGCTGGTGACGCTGGCAAAGGATGGCCGTGAAATCGCTCAGATGCAGCCAGAAAAACGGATGTACCCAGTGGCTCAGATGCCCACCACCGAAGCGGCGATCGACTATAACCTCGCCCGTGACGTCTATGTTGTTATCGGCGATCCACAACAAAATGGAGGCTGGGCCGTGCGCACCTACATCAAACCCCTGACCAATTGGATCTGGATCGGCTGTGCGCTTATGGCTTTCGGAGGGCTTTTGTCGCTGAGCGATCGGCGGTTCCGTGTGGCTGTCGGCGCCCGCAAATCGCAACCGGTGGTGGCGGAATGATCCGGCTGGCGACAGCCTTGTGGTTGGTGATGTCGGGCATGGCCATGGCGCTGGATCCGTCCGAAATGCTCGCAGACCCGGCCCTAGAGGCGCGTGCCCGGGGCCTAGACCATGCAATGCGCTGCGTTGTCTGCCAGTCGGAATCAGTTGCCTCTTCAAATGCAACCTGGGCGGTTGAGGCACGGCGCGTGATCCGTGAACAGATTGCGGCGGGCAAGAACAACGATGAAGTAATGGATTTTTTCGTTGAGCGTTATGGAGAGTTCGTTCTGATGAACCCGCGCACCAGCGGTTCAAATTGGCTGCTCTGGGCTGCAGGGCCTTTGATGTTCCTTATGGCGTTAGGTGGCGGCGTTGGTTACATTCGGGGCCGTGCACAAGCCACGCAAGCCAAATCTGATCCTTTGAGTGCCGAAGAAGCCAAACGCCTGAGCGAAATTCTGGATGAGTGACGCGCGGTCGGGGCTGTTCTGAACTGAACGGTTTGATATGCACGAAAAGACCGGTAACCTGAGGAACCCAAGCATGACCTATGAGACCCTGATCTATTCGCTTGAAAACGGCATCGTCCAGATCACCCTCGACCGTCCTGATGTCATGAACGCGCTGACCACGCAGATGCGTGCAGAGATTGAACATGCTGTGATCAAGGGTGGCAAAGAGGGGCGCGTCGTGGTGCTGACAGGGGCTGGGCGGGCCTTTTGTTCTGGCCAAGATCTGGGCGACCGGGCCAATGCGGGCAATCTTGATCTAGAGCGCACATTGCGCGACGAATATACCCCCATGTTAAACGCAATCGTTGAGTGCCCGGTGCCGACAATTGCGGCGGTCAATGGGGCTGCAGCAGGTGCTGGGGCCAACCTTGCGCTGGCCTGTGACGTTGTCATCGCGTCTGAACGTGCTTATTTCTTGCAAGCCTTTACTCGGATCGGCCTGATCCCTGACGCGGGCGGAACCTATGTGATGCCGCGTACGATGGGCATGGCCAAGGCGATGGGGGCTGCACTTTTTGCGGACAAGATCAGTGCGCGGCAGGCTGATAATTGGGGCCTTATCTGGGAGGCGGTCGAGGACGACCAGTTTGACGCGCATTGGAAGGCCCGTGCAATGCATCTGGCCACCGGTCCAACCCAGGCTTTTGCCGCAGCCAAGCGGGTGATCCGCGCGAGTTGGGCCAATGATCTTGAGACGCAGTTGGCCGCTGAAGCGACAGAGCAGGGTGACTGTGGCCAGAGCCGTGATTTCCGCGAGGGCGTTTTGGCCTTTGTGGAAAAACGAAAGCCGAACTTTGAGGGCCGTTAGAAAATCGGTATGGCTGGGTAAAGCATGACTGAACTTTCTTGCTCAAAAATCGCTTGCTTTGCGACCTCTTTGATCAGTGTCGCATACTGAATGCTTCCGTCGTGGGTTGGTGATCTAGGGAATACGGTCATTTCTTGAAAAAATTAAGATGCATGAGGCTCATAAGCCTGAGCATAGCATTTGTCAGTGTCCATAGAAGATCATCAGCAACTTCCGATGATCTTTTGAGCATACAAGATCAGCTAAGACGGTCGTGAATGACTATGGGGGTGTTATTCGCCTGCAGATCAGACAATTTCGTATTTTCGAAATAGGCGAAAATCTCTTTCCCCACAAGCAGCGTTGCCGTGCCATCTTCATCCTCCCCGAATTTAACAAAGTCCTCGGAAACGGCCTCAGCCATTACAATATCGGGGTAGAGTGAGAAGACTATTGCATCTTCAACGGCATCAAAATCTGTGATGCGAACAGGGTCTTCCGGATTGACCCAATATCCAACATTTACCGTGTCTGCACCGTTGCCAGTAATAACCACGTCATTGCTTCCTGCAAAAATTGTGTCGTTACCATATCCGCCATCGAGCGTATCGGCGTCTTCTGTTTTAGCATCCAGATCGACGAAATCGTTCATGTCCAAATCATTTTTTGATGTGCCGGACCTTAGGGTGTCAACGAGGTCTTGAGCCGAAATAACATCGGCTCCGAAAAGTTGATCGTTCCCTAAATCACCAAAAAGTACATCTTCACCTGCTCCGCCGAAAATTAAATCAGCGTTCCGACCGCCCCTTAGGAAATCATCGCCTGAGTCGCCCAGGATCACATCGCCGCCTGAACCACCGAAAGCTCTGTCGTCATCTTCACCGGCTAGAATAATGTCGTTGGCTTCATTGCCAAAAATGGTGTCGTTTCCGCCTCCAGTTACAAAAAAGTCTTCGCCGTCGCCGCCCTGTTCACGCGTTGGTCCCTCATCGGGCGCGCTTACATTATCATTGTCGTCGGGGCCATCCGAAAAAAGAATTACGCCTACAATTGAGCCTGCGCCCAACAAGCTCATCATTAAAAATCCAAGCATATTTCAAATGCACCCTACCCAATTTTAGTGAGTTGCATAGCATATCGTAGACGTCGAGGGCAATATTCAAAGAATACTAAATTTTATCGTTCGGTTTGCATGAATAATGATCTTGAAATTTTTTTAAATAAAAAAAGCCCCTGAACGATGCAGGGGCTTTAGAGTTGTGCGTATTGTTTCGCTTTATCTGCTCTCAATATCTGTGTAATCGCGCGCGGTCTCACCCAGATAAAGCTGGCGGGGGCGACCGATCTTGTTTTGTGGATCTGCAATCATCTCTTTCCACTGCGAAATCCAGCCAACCGTGCGGCTAACCGCAAAGATCGGCGTGAACATTGAGGTCGGGAAACCCATCGCTTCAAGGATAATGCCAGAATAGAAATCAACGTTTGGAAACAGCTTTTTCTCAGCGAAATACGGATCTTCGAGGGCAGCTTTTTCCAATTCTTTGGCGACTTGCAGGATCGGGTTGTTTTCGACACCCAGCAGTTCCAATACTTCGTCGGCTGACTGTTTCATCACCGTCGCGCGGGGATCGTGATTCTTGTAGACACGGTGACCAAAACCCATCAGGCGGAACGGGTCGCTCTTATCTTTGGCGCGAGCAATATATTCGGGGATTTTGTCAACCGTACCAATTTCTTTGAGCATCTCAAGGCAGGCCTGATTGGCGCCGCCATGGGCTGGACCCCAAAGACATGCGATGCCCGCCGCGATACAGGCAAACGGGTTCGCCCCCGAGGAAGAAGCCAGGCGTACTGTCGATGTCGAAGCGTTTTGCTCATGGTCGGCGTGTAGCGTAAAGATACGGTCCATCGCACGGCTCAGGATCGGGTTGACCACATAATCTTCGGCCGGAACGGCAAAGCACATACGCAAGAAATTTGAGGCGTAATCCTCGTCATTGCGTGGATACACGAAAGGTTGGCCGATTGAGTATTTATAGGCCCATGCAGCGATTGTTGGCATCTTGGCGATCAGCCGGTGCGATGCGATCTCGCGCTGGCGTTCATCGTTGATATCAGTGCTGTCGTGGTAAAAAGCCGACATGGCCCCTACGACGCCGGTCATGATTGCCATCGGGTGCGCATCGCGACGGAACCCCCGAAAGAAATTTTGCATCTGTTCATGCAGCATTGTGTGCATAGTGATGTTGTTTTCGAATTTCTCCAACCGCTGCGTCGAGGGCAGTTCGCCGTAAAGCAGGAGATAGCACACCTCTAGAAAATGAGATTTGGAGGCCAATTGATCAATCGGGTAACCGCGGTGCAAAAGCACGCCCTTGTCGCCATCAATGAACGTAATCGTGCTGTCGCAGCTTGCGGTAGATGTAAAGCCTGGGTCGTATGTGAAAACGCCTGCCTGCCCATATAACTTGCGAATATCCAGAACATCAGGCCCCTCGGTTGGTGAATGAATCGGCAGGTCGTAGGAGTGATCGTCGATCGTCAGGGTCGCAGATTTCTGTTCGTCAGCCATAGGGTATATTCCTTTCATCGCACGGCGAATTCAGCCGCCACAAGACGCGGTATTAGCGGTGCGTCAGTTCTATTGTCGGCCGCGCCCCTATTCAACAGGGGTTCCTGGTGTCAGGCCGCAGCATCTTCTAGTCTGGCGAGGGTTTCTTGGCGCCCCAGAACCAGCATCATGTCAAACACCGAAGGTGTTACGGCCCGTCCTGCCAACGCCGCGCGAAGCGGTCCAGCCAGTTTGCCGAATTTAGTGTCCTGAGCGGCTGCAAATTCGTTTAGTGTCGCTTCAAGACTGTCTCGATCCCAATTAACGGTTTGCAAGTGCGGCGTCAATTGCTTCAGTATACCACGGGATACCGGATCAAGTGATTTTGAAGCTTTTTCGTCTGGTTGGATTGGACGGTCAGAGAGAATAAACTGCGATTTTTCAATTAATTCAGGGAAAATTTTTGACCGTTCTTTAACAAAGGGAAGTGCCGCAAGAAGGCCTGCTTGTTTAGCATCGTTTAGAACGGGCAAATCTGCTGCACGCATGTATGTAATGATTTCTTGCTGCAATGCAGCGTCGTCAGATTGCGCCATGTGTTGGCCACACAGGTTTTCTAGTTTTTTCACATCAAAGCGGGCGGGACTTTTGCCGATCCCATCCATGTCAAACCACTCACGCGCCTGTGCATCGCTAAAGAATTCGTCGTCTCCGTGGCTCCAACCCAAACGTGCAAGATAGTTACGCATACCTGCAGCAGGATAGCCCATTGCCTGATATTCCTGCGCGCCCAGTGCGCCATGGCGTTTAGACAGTTTCTTGCCGTCCGGGCCATGGATCAGAGGAATATGCGCCCAGACCGGAACATCCCACCCCATTGCATCATATATCATCATCTGGCGTGCGGCATTGTTCAAGTGATCATCACCGCGGATCACGTGGGTGACGCCCATGTCGTGGTCATCGACGACCACGGCCAACATATAGACAGGCGTGCCATCACTGCGCAGCAGAACCATATCGTCAAGCTGGTCATTGCGAATGGTCACGGTGCCTTGCACCTCGTCGCAGATAATCGTCTGACCGGCCTGCGGCGCCTTAATCCGCACAACAAATGGCCTGTCAGGATGTGTTTCAGCCTCGGCATCGCGCCACGGTGAGCGAAACAGCGTTGAGCGTCCCTCAGCCCGAGCTTCCTCGCGAAAGGCTGCGATTTCGTCTTGCGTGGCAAAACATTTATAGGCTTTCCCTTGATCCAACAGGGTTTGAGCGACATGCGTGTGGCGGTCTGCGCGGTCAAACTGGCTTATTGCATCTCCGTCGTGATCGAGACCCAGCCAAGCCAACCCGTCCAGAATGGCCTGCGTCGCCTCGGGGGTAGAGCGGGCGCGGTCTGTGTCTTCGATGCGCAACAGGAATTGGCCGCCTCGGCTGCGGGCATACAGCCAGTTGAACAGCGCCGTACGCGCGCCGCCGATATGCAAAAAGCCCGTGGGCGAGGGGGCAAAACGGGTGACAACGGGCGTAGACATGCGCGAAATTTACCTTTCAGTAACCATGTTGGTACAACAGTTTCCCCTTGTACTATCCACCATGGACGCAAGGGGCAAGCATGGGCCTAGGCAATGGCTTTTTGCAGATGATGCTGAATCAGCGTGGCCACCTGTTTGGTTGGGTTCCGGTCGGTATGGCGATGGGGATTGCCCTATTTTTTGGCATTAGGTTCGAGCCTTCGGTGACGCAAATTGGCCTGGTGGTTCCGCTTGGAATGGCGCTGGCAATGATGGCATGGAAATTGCCGGAAAGCGTGTCTCCGTTGGCTGTTTTTCTGGCGTTGATCGCAGTTGGTTTTGTGTTGGCGGGGTGGCGCGCGCATTCTGTCGCGGGTCCGGTGCTTGATTGGCGCTATTATGGGGCTGTAGAGGGGCGGATTGTCGGCATTGACCGCAGTGGGTCGGACGCGGTGCGTCTGACGCTCGACAGGGTAAAGCTGGACCGAGTTGCCCCGGGTGACACGCCGCGCAGGCTGCGTATTTCCTTGCACGGGGATGCCGGCTTGGGCGTTTTGCCGGTGCCGGGTTTGCGCGTTATGACGACTGCACATCTTAGTCCGCCCAGTGGCCCCGTGGAACCGGGCGGTTTCGATTTCCAGCGTCACGCGTGGTTTGCCGAACTGGGCGCGGTGGGCTATGCGCGTGCGCCGCTCGTCGCCATTGCCCCCGCCGATTTTGATTTGGCGCAAATGCTATTTCGCTGGCGCATGGCGGTTTCAAAGCGTGTCATTGAAGTGCTGCCTGGCGATATTGGGGGATTTGCCGCAGCAGTCACAACCGGTGATCGCAGCGGTATCAGCCGCGATGCACTTGAGGCGTTGAGGGCGTCAAATACCGCACATTTGTTGGCGATTTCCGGACTGCATATGGGGCTGTTGAGCGGCTTTGTTTTTGCCCTGTTCCGACTGTGCTTTGCGCTTGTGCCACCCGTTGCATTACGTTGGCCTGCGCGCAAATTGGCGGCTTGTGGGGCGCTTGCTGCGGCGGCCGTCTATCTTGCGCTGTCGGGCGGCAATGTTGCGACGGAGCGGGCGTTTGTAATGGTGGCGGTGGCGTTATGCGCGGTGATTATGGATCGGCGTGCGCTTAGTCTTCGAGCGGTGGCTATGGCTGCGATTATCGTGCTGGCACTTCGGCCCGAAGCTTTGATGGGGCCCGGGTTTCAAATGTCCTTTGCGGCGACGACGGCTTTGGTTGCGGTGTTTGGATGGATGCGCAACCTGCCGACTGGGCCAAAATGGGCTGCGCCTGTGGTCGGGCTGGTGGTCTCATCGGCGGTGGCCGGGTTGGCGACGGCTCCTATTGGTGCGGCGCATTTTAACGCGGTCGCGCACTACGGATTGCTGGCAAATCTGACCAGTGTTCCCTTGATGGGTGCGCTGGTTATACCCGCGGCGGTTTTGGCTTTGCTGCTTGCTCCATTCGGTGCCGAGGCTTTTGGCCTGTGGATCATGGGAGGCGGGCTCGCATGGATTCTGTGGGTCGCAGAAACGGTATCAAACCTTGATGGTGCGCGTGGATTTGTATCGGGGCCGGGGCCTTGGGTCTTGCCTCTTATGGCGCTGGGCGCCTTGTCGGTCATTTTGTGGCAAGGGCGCGCGCGATTTGGCGGCCTTGCGGTCATCTGCGTTGCTTTTGTTCTCTGGCAGGTCGATGATCGCCCGTTGGTCTTGATCGCCGATAATGGCGGCTTGGTGGGGGTGATGACCGACACGGGGCGCGCACTTAGCAAGGAAAAAGGAGCGGGATTTGTTGCCCGCAACTGGTTGGAAAATGATGGTGACGGTGCCTTGCAACAAAAGGCAGCGCTGCGCTGGAACTCCGACACATCAGGCTGGATGGATGGTCGGGTTGTACATCTGAGCGGCAAACGCGCCCGCGAAGCGTTCGGTGGCTGCGCGCCAGGGCAGATCGTTGTTGCGAACGGCGACCTGCCGACCGTTGCAAAATCTGGATGCCTGATACTATCACCCAGACTGTTACGCAAAACAGGGGCCGTCGCCATCGTGGGTCGCAAGGAAAAAGTACGTTTATTAACCGCCCGCAACCATACCGGAGACCGGATGTGGTCCGGGTGGGCCAAGTATGCTCCGCCCGATCTACCCGCCTGGTTGGGCGTTTCGAATGGGGCGGGTCAAACGCATTAGCGGCATTTCAATACGTTCTGATTAAACCAACCAAACGCCCTTGAACCTTGACCTGTCCCACCGGATAAACCCGGGTTTCATAGGCTGGGTTGGCGGCTTCGAGCGCGATTGTGTCGCCGCGTCGCATATAGCGTTTAAGCGTCGCCTCGTTGTTTTCTACCAAGGCTACGACGATGTCGCCATTATCCGCAGAAGAGGTCTCTCGAATGACAACCACGTCACCATCGTTGATGCCCGCCTCGATCATAGAATCGCCTTTGACCTCTAGAGCATAGTGGTTGCCTTGGGCCGCCAGCATCTGGCTGGGCACGGCCACCGAATGCGACACCTCGGAAATCGCGGAAATGGGCACTCCGGCGGCAATGCGGCCCATGACCGGAATGTCCATCGCTTGCGCTTCGCTTACCGGCATAGCCGATGCGGGCTGGGGAATATTGTTTCGGTCACCATCAATTACGCGGGGTGCAAAGCCGTTTGCAGGGCCGCCGAGGCTTTCTGGCAGCCGCACAACTTCGAGCGCGCGCGCGCGATGCGCCAGCCGGTGAATATAACCACGCTCTTCGAGCGCTGTGATCAACCTGTGAATCCCTGACTTGGACCGCAGGCCAAGCGCTTCTTTCATTTCGTCAAAACTTGGGGGCACACCATCGCGTTTGACCCGCTTTTGAATGAATTCCAGCAGATCCAGCTGCTTTTTCGTTAACATGCCCATTCCTCCTTGCCGGTGATCGTTGCTCACTGGTTCGGTTTTGTTCTACTGGTGTTCTTGTTTTGTGTCAACATTTAGTAAATATCGATTATTTCGACCATGGTGCCAGCAGCGCGGGCCGGGTCGTTGGGAGGGCGCACCATAAGTGCATTTGATTGCGACAGTACCGATAAAAGAGAGCTGTCTTGCGCCCCTGCATCTGTCACCTGCCCCTCCGAAACAATGGCGCGCATGTAGTGCTCACGTGGTCCATTTGCTGAAATCGCTGCTGCGAGGGGCACCTGTGCGCGCGGGGCGGGCGCTTGGCCCAGTCCCATCATCGCGCGCAACATCGGTTGCACAAAAATCTTACCACAGACCATGGCTGACACCGGGTTGCCTGGCAGTCCGATCATGGGCGTTCCGCGGAGACGCCCGGCCATCAGCGGTTTGCCGGGGCGCATGGCGACTTTGTAAAACGATTGCTCCATGCCCAAATCATGCGCCACGCCCGCAACCAGATCATGATCTCCGACAGAGGCCCCGCCGATTGTGATCACCAGATCGGCCCCTTGCGACAGATCAAAGGCGGTTGTCAGCGACGCGCGATTGTCCCGTGCGATCGGGAGAATGCGCGGCGCGGCGCCGATTGCCGTTAGCATCGCTGCCAGCCCATATGTGTTTGAGGCAATGATTTGGTCTGCGCTCGGTGTTTCGCCCGGCATGACCAATTCATCCCCGGTCGATATCAATGCGACGATGGGCGCGCGTGCCACAGGCACCTGCGCTATGTTCATAGAGGCCAGAAGAGCTACATCCCCCGGGTCAAGCCGCCGGGGCGCGTGCATTTGTGTGCCGATTTCGAAATCAACACCCGCCGGGCGAATGTTACTTTTCGCGTCGCTATCATCTGAAATCGTGATCACGTCGCCCGTGCGCTGCACGTCTTCCTGGATGATGACCTTGTCGGCACCATCAGGCACTGGCGCGCCGGTGAAAATTCGCACGCACTGACCGGGCCCGATTTTACCATGCCAGCCATGGCCCGCCGCCGCCTCTCCGATTACTTTGAATTGCGCGTGCAAATCTGCCTCAACGCTTTTGAGCGCATAGCCGTCCATCGAAGAGGCTGCAAAAGGTGGTTGGGTTCGGGTGGCTGTGACCGACCGGGCCAGAACGCGCCCGGCGGCCTCGCGCAATCCGACCGTTTCGACCGGAAGCGGATCGGCCAAGGCAAAGAGATTATCAAGCGCTTCGGTGACGGAAATCATCACTTGGCCTCAAAGCGGCCCGATTTGCCACCATCTTTCAGCACCACGCGCACTCCGCCAATCTCCATCGACTTGTCGACCGCCTTGACCATGTCATAGACCGTCAACGCTGCGGTTGATGCGGCTGTCAGCGCCTCCATTTCGACGCCGGTTTGGCCTGTGGTCTTGACCGTGGCCGAGATGCGTAGGCCGGGCAGGGCTGCGTCAAGCACCAGATCGACGCTGACCTTTGTGATCGGCAGCGGGTGACACAGCGGGATCAGTTCAGGCGTTTTCTTGGCGCCCATGATGCCTGCCAAACGGGCCACGCCGATCACATCGCCCTTTTTGGCGCGCCCCTCGGTGATCAGGTCAAAGGTTTCGCGCTGCATTGTAATGCTGGCCTCGGCGATGGCGATGCGGTGGGTGATGTCCTTGTCAGATACATCGACCATATGAGCGGCACCGTCGCTGTCGAAATGGGTCAGTGGCATCTCACATGCCCCCGCCAGCCGCCACCAGCGGGTTGGCCAGAATAGCACGGGTCGCGGCGGTCACATCTTCTTGGCGCATCAGGCTTTCGCCAATTAGGAATGTTCGCGCGCCGAACATGGCAAGGTTGGCCAGGTCCTCGGGTGTGTTAAGCCCACTTTCAGCTACGATTGTGCGGTCTGCAGGCACCAGTTTTGACAACGTGCGGGTGGTTTCAAGCGTGGTCTCGAATGTCTTGAGATTGCGGTTGTTGATTCCCATTAGAGGGCTTTTGAGACGACTGGCTCGCTCAAGCTCGGGTGCGTCATGGACCTCCAGTAAAACGTCCATGCCCCATGCGATTGAGGCGTCTTCCAGTTCTGCGGCCTGTGCGTCGCTGACGCTCGCCATGATGATCAGAATGCAATCGGCCCCAAGCGCGCGCGCCTCGGCCACCTGATAGGTGTCATACATGAAATCCTTGCGCAAAACGGGCAGATCGCATGCGGCACGGGCTGTAACCAGAAATTCTTTGGCCCCCTGAAAACTTGGCGTGTCTGTCAGAACCGACAAGCAGGTGGCACCGCCGTCGGCATAGCTGCGCGCAATGGCTGCTGGATCAAAATCTTCACGAATTAACCCTTTGGAAGGGCTTGCTTTTTTCACCTCGGCGATCAAGCCATAGCTTTCCCTGCTG
>Ga0206127_1003381_pt1 | contig 14838 bp, 33 predicted proteins | sample Helgoland_Spring_6_FD_148646 | JGI IMG/M metagenome (GOLD analysis project Ga0206127, IMG submission 148646) | Pelagic subsurface seawater microbial communities from Kabeltonne, Helgoland, North Sea - Helgoland_Spring_Bloom_20160419_1 | ecosystem: Environmental > Aquatic > Marine > Epipelagic ...
CTCTGTAACCCCCGTAAACATTGAGAAAGTGAAAATACTTTGAAAATAAGTGTAAATATATTTGACACGTATTGAAATTAGTTTCTATATTTGTCCCAACAATGAATCAAAGCATTGTTTGTTCTTTAAATGTTGTGTGAGTGTGACCCGATTCGGTGGGCGTTAGGCATAGTGACCTAGCTGTAATGATTGACCGATTAGATTCATACGATTTAGACAACCACAATATGTTTTATGATGACTGACCGATTAATTAGTCCCATTAGTAGCTTAGATACGGATATAGACACTAAGAGAAAAGGTATACGATTAATGTGTAGAGCAGTATGTAGTAAAAGTAAGAACATAGTTCATTGACATAGTGTAGTAAGCATTCGCAAAATTCAGCAGTCGGCTGAGACAATAGGATGACAAATGGCGTTAACATATGGTATGCAAAACATCGCACATATTCAGTCAGATGTCGGAGGCTCCGTCTCACTTGGTCACACGATAAGACCATTAATCGATAGGACGTTTACAAGCTACACCTTAGAGGAAAAAAGATTCGATGGGATGTTATGTAGGAGTTACTCGCAGTAACTTAATATGGTGGTGCTTGAGCCAATCCTACATAGCACCTTTAAAGCTACCAAAGGCAGTTGCAAGTCTGCATAAAAGCTGAGTAGAGGAAACTATCAATCAAAACTAAACGACATGACACAGATTAAAAGTATCACACCGAAGAACCAAAAGTTAGTAAACAAAGCAGTTAAATGGCTTGTGAAATACTATGACTTTAACACTAAAAGAGATTACATATCCGACAACTTAGACTGCGAAGATGACGAGTCTAAAGAATGGAGAGCAATCAATCGTAAATGTGAGAAGGCGTTTGATAAATACCTTGAATGCCTTTGGGATTTACCTAAAAGAGAGCAACTTAATATAGAAAAAAGAGAAGGCTTTGACCTTTGTTAATCAAAACTAAACCTTTAAAACTAAAACGATATGAAAAGAGTTTCAATTTATGATAACGATTTAAACAAGTTTATTGTAGAAAACAAGTCAACTATTTCAGCATATAGATTTTTCTTAAGATACGTATGTGAAGAGTCTTTAGGCGAGTGGTGGCTTGATAACAAAGAAATTGCACCCATATTTAACAAGATAATACAATGTGTTTCAGATGATGAATTTGATAAACTATATAATTCTTTATTCTCTTTATGGATAGACGAGGTTGTAACTACGGAAGTGGGCAAAGATTTTATTAAGAATGAGATAGAAGCATATAATTTTGAAATAAAATTCGACAACTAAATAAACCACAGACAGATGAAAAATCAAGAGATTATAGACAGCATCAACGAGAGAGTAATAGAAGGATTGAAGGAACATGGTATGCAATGGTTCAAGCCATTCAAAGCAGGGGAATTCAACCAACCTATGAATAGGATAACAAAGAGATTGTATACGGGATTCAACGTATTCTTCCTACACTTTGAGTGTAGACGTAACGATTGGGAGCATAACCAATGGATGACCTTCAAACAAGCATCATCCAATGGTGGTAGAATCATCAAGGGTAGTAAGTCTACAGAAGTACATTTCTATAGTGTAAGCTACCTTGATACTAAGACAAACAAATTCGTGAAGGATACAAGGAAGATCGATCTCAGCAACAAACGATACAAGAAAATCTTTGGTCTGAGAGTATATAGAGTATTCAACATCGCACAGATAGAGGGTATCGAGCCACTATCATCAGATGTGAATGTAATTGACTTTACTCCCAACGAGAGGGCAGAAGAGATTGTGAACGGATACTTTGACAGAGAGAAGCCATTAACGCTTAACCATACAGAAGATGACAAGTGTTTCTATAGCCCAACTACGGACTCTATAACGATGACGTTACAAGGGTTATTTGTAGACTCTGACTCTTACTATAAGACTCTATTCCACGAGATGAGCCATAGTAGTGGACATAAGGACAGACTTAATCGTAAGACCTTAGTAGAGAACAAAGGTGTTCATGGAGATTCTGAGACGTACTCCAAAGAAGAACTTGTAGCAGAAGTATCATCACTATACTTAACGGGTATCGTAGGTCTTGAGCCTAAAGATAGCAGTAAGAATAGTCAAGCATACCTTAACGGCTGGATAAAGTTCGCAGAAGAAGATAAGAAAGGTGTTATGGTACACGCTATGACTCAAGCATCCAAATCAGTGAACTACATCTTAGGATAGTATTAATAAGGGGGGCATTGTCCCCCCAATAAACCACAGAAACTATGAATAGACAAGAGAGAATACTATCGTTACACCTTATCTATAAGATGAGTGATGAAACACTATCATCAATGTACAAAGACCTTACTGCGTACAGAAGAGACTGTCCAAAAGGAGATAGCCGTATAGACCATTTCATTATGATTGTAGAAGATGAGATGCAGAGTAGATTAGAATTTAACTTAGACTTATAACACTATGAAACCAACAAATAAAATTTTATGGGCACGTCAGTGCGACGTAACAGAAGAAGGTATGAACGAAGGATGGTGCTGGGGAGATGGACATTTCTACACAAAGAGTTACGAGACCACTATCATAGAGTTGAGAAAGGACTATCCCGATAAAAAATACCTTGCCGATGATGAGTTATTAGCTTTTGCAGTAGAGGTGGACGAAAGGTTATACTATACGGAATGGGAATGTGAAGATGACATCCAATGGGAAGAAGTAAACGGAGAATTAATAGAGTTTGAACAATAAAGACCACTATCATGAAGAACGCAACTAAACTACAGAAAGATGTAATGGAGTCTATGAAGTATTTCTTAGGCTACCGATTTGAAGAACTGAAAACAGATGATGTGTACTACATTAGAGCTTTAATGAGATACATACGAGAACAAGAGGAACAGATTATTGACCTAAAGGAGAAACTACAGAACATAGATATCCCTAATGTATAACCTTATAGCGTAGCCAAACGGAATGTGCGACTTGTTCACCGTTTTAGGCAATTTTCGGCAATGCGATTCTACATTAACTTGAGTTGCCAAAGAAATCGACATCACGAAAAGTTGCGGAGTGATTTTTTTAATATGTTTTTAAGTATTAGAAAATTACGACTAACGATTGTTAGTGGTGGAGATTGAGGCGAAGTTATAAGAAATATATTAGATAATCAAGTGTTTTAGAAACTTTAACAAAAAAAACTATGAAAGAATTTAATTTAAACATACTTATGGATTCGTGTTGTGTAAACATAGACAATGAGTATTACGATGAGCTTATGGATTATCTACTTGAAATGGATGTAGATTTAAACGAGTTAAACATAGACGACCTTGTTGTCAATGGTATTCAGTTTCTTGATAAAGAGGAAGCTGAAAGACAAGAGTTGCACATATTAAAAGAAACCGAAGATGGATGTTGGTGCATCTAACTAAAACTAAAAACAAGTAAGCTATGACAATTAAAATTTATTACACAGTAGAAAAACAAACGCAAACCAAATGGTTTGAGAGAAATCCATGCCGACTAATAATTGAAGTTAGGAATGATGAATATTCTGAAAAAGAAATACAGACTTGGTTAGACAACAATGGATTTAAAGATAGGGAATATGATATGATATGGCTTTAATGCACCCTAACTAAAACTAAAACTAAAACTAAAAAGATCGGACTATGGAAACAACAGAAAACAACAAATTGATAACTGAATTTATGGATGGTAAGCATCCTCTTGCAAAGGTAACACATGAAGCACACCACAACTACGACACCTCGTGGGATTGGCTCATGCCTGTGGTACAAAAATGTTATAAGATTGATGATGAAGAAGGTTTTGATAACCTTGTAGATGCAGTATCAACTTTAGATTTAAATGGTACATATCAAGCAGTAGTAGATTTTATTAAGAAGTATAACGAAGAAAAAAACTAAACGATATGGAAACAACAGAAAACAACAAATTGATAGCAGAGTTTATGGATTATCCCGACTTAGGTACAGAAGGAGATTTTTCCTACTTAAAATACCACAAATCTTGGGATTGGCTTATGCCAGTAGTACAAAAAATAAAAGACACACCCACATACGGAAGTACAGATGGTGTAGACTTTTCCCTTACTAATGATTTAACGATAGAAAGCCTATACGAATCAGTAGTAGAATTTATTAAATACCTCAACGAAGAAAAAAACTAAACGATATGAGAAAAGTAAGAATATCAGCAAGAAGAGTAGTACATAAATATGTAGAGTTAGATGTTTTTGTACCAAACACGATCAAAGATGCAGACGTAGATGAATGGTTAACTGCCAACGCAGACACCTATGATTGGAGATTAGAGAATAAGTTTATAGATGCCAAGTATGAAAAAGGTCTTGGTATAAACATACCAATAGGTATGTACGACAGAGAGGCTGAAGAAGAGTATAGGTACGATATTATAGTAGATAATGCCATACAACTTGGTGGACATCTGTAAAATAAATTTGCAGAAGTAAAATAAGTTTACTATATTTACACCAACAACTAAAAACCACTATCATGTTTATTAGAGAGTACAACAGAACAGACAAGCCATTCAAAGATTATTCTTATCAAGATGGCTTAGGGAAAATCAGAGAGATTTTATTAGACGAGTACGAACAACTTGGGGCAGGCGCATCTATCTTAGGGGATAGAAAGGTTAACACCATATCTGATGACGACTTATTAGACATCGGATACCAATATTTTGATATGTGGGTATTACGTAAAGACGAGGGACATCTTAGAGATGACCTTATGGATACCTTCGACGATGAAGAACTAATGTTCGCAGATGGATTCGATGACGCTATCTTAGGTGTATGTTCATCATCCTATAGAGTTATATATTCTGTAGAAAAAATGATCAAAATCCTAATGGATGAGGGTATGGAATATATAGACGCCATCGAACACCTATCATTCAACGTGGTAAACGCTTACGTAGGAGAAAAGACTCCTATCTACTCAACTATATCAACCATTTAAACTAAAGACTATGGGACAGACTAAAGAATTATTTACCTCTATGATGCAAGGTATGATGGAGGGACTGAGTATCGAGCAACAGATGGCTCGTAAGATGAGAGATGACGAGTACAGATACTCTATCTACAAGAAAGAGAAAGAGAAAGAAACCAAACCTAAAAAGAAGTAAGCTATGAGTAAAGATTGGTGGGACGATAGTCCCCTACACCCAGCGAATAGAGATGATGATAATAGAGACGATCATCTTTACTGCGACGATTGTCAGGAACGTTTTGAAGATCACGAGATTGAAGATGGTATCTGTGACGATTGTTTCGACAAACAAGAAGTATTAGCAAACCTTTAAACCACTATCATTATGTACGCAACACTATTTATAGGAACAACCTTAGCTATGATACTATTAATTGTAGTAACTGCAAACGATTTTAAAGACTAAAACTATGGCTAAGATATATATAGACAACTCAAAATTTATGGTATTTGTAGATACTATAGCTACAGATTACACAACCTTAAACTATGGTGCTGACACTTGGAAGGAGGTGCAAGATGGGTTATCAAAAAACACTTGCATAGTATTTACCGAAGAAGCACAAGAATACTATATGGAAGTATACGACGAAGTAGAAAGTATGTTAAACAACATATTAGACATTCATAGTAACAACTATTTTAATGGTTAATAAAAAACCCGTATCTTTACCAACCTAAAAAAAATATTATGAGCGTAGAAGAATTTAACTTGGCAAGAATAGATGCCTTAGAGATTAGAGTAAAAGAGTTAGAAGAACGATTACGAGAACATGAAGAAAAAGAAGGTAAAGATTCAGGACATTTGGGATGCGACACGCCCGAATGTGTATGCAAATAAAAAGAAGTATAAACGTAAAGCAAAGTATAAAGATGAACACTATAGACGTCGATCAGATCTGGATGAGGGGGAAGATGAACCCTTGTTCTAACTACGTATTGTATCAGAAAGTATATAACAAACATATACAACCGATATATGATAACCTAACAGACTTTTCAAAATCGCTGAGAAATCAAGAAAATTTTAGTAGATTGGCTACGGCTAATCAAAAGAGAATATTTGCTTGCCTTGATTATGTAGACACTATGGGTACGCAAGACCTTAATGAGCTACTTAAAAAAGAATATTCTATGGTTGAATTTTTATTGAAAGTAAATGAGATTAGAAGACGAAACGCTGATACATCTGTTAATAGACAAGGGAATAGACCATAATCTAAATAATAGAATAAAACCTAGTAGACACCCTAACATGAGGAAAGTCTGCAAGGCTTTGAATAAAAACAAGATCAGCTTTACTTATTTTGCTGAGACAGACACCTTAGTGGTTGTTAAGCCCGAATCTATACTATATCAGATAGCAATACTACCTTCATTGTTTGGCATTAGTGCCATCGTATTAGTACAGAATGAAGACAAAGATCAACAAAATTTAGAAACAATCTCTGAAGTCTTATACAACCTACTGCCACCTGAAATTGATTACGAAATATTAGGGGTGGTGTAAAGAAAAATATACAAAAACACCATTTAGACAAAAATATTTACTATATTTGTCAAAAGAAAGTTAATTTAATCAAAACCAACTATGCAGAAATCAGAAACAATAGGCAACTTGACTCTTGCCTTATCGAAAGTGCAGGCTCAACTAAGACCTGCTAAAGAAAACTCAAAGAATCCTTTTTTTAAATCTAACTACGCTGACTTAGGTGCAGTATGGGACTCAGTTAGGTCTCTATTGGCTGAGAACGAGTTAGCAATAGTACAGATGCCTACCGACGTAGGTGGTGTAACCACTATCATGTCACATTCAAGTGGAGAGTATCTACAATCTACGTGCTACATTCCTTGTAAGGAGGATGCTCATGGTGTAGGTTCAGCAATCAGTTATGCTCGTAGGTACGCTTTAGCATCTTTTGTAGGTGTTGTTACGGGAGATGATGATGGCAATAGTGCAGTAGATAAAGCACCAGCACGTAAGCAATCTTCTGCACCAGCATCTAAGCCTAAATTGACCTCAGATAAGTATAAGAATATGCTTAAAGCTATTGAGGACGGCAAAGGAGATGTAGTTAAGCAAAAGATGAACGGCTACGAACTTACCAAGACTCAATCTGACAACCTAAACAAGGTTCTTAAATTAGCTCAAACCTTAGCGTAATGGCTTTAGATAGCTTTATAAGAAAGTTAGAGGACGACTCTTTCTACTACTCAGACTATGACTTTGTTACAAATTCTCAGTTAGGGTTGATAAAGAAAGATGTTCGTACCTATAAGATGATGAGAGAGCATCCTGAACTTAGGTTGGAAACTTTCCCGATGATATTTGGTAGAGCCTACCACGTAGCTATGCTTGAGCCTAACGAGTTTAACGACAAAGTTAAGGTGTTTGCTTCAGCAACAAGGACTACTAAGGGATACAAGGACTTTAAGGCTGATAACCCTGACGCACCTACTATTATCCTACAGAAAGAATACGACAGAATCATGCGTATGCAGGACGTTCTATTCTCTCATGCTGAGGTAAGAGACCTCCTTCAATCTCAAGGAGAGAGAGAGATAGCTAACGCTTGGGAAGACCCAGACACTGGAGTGTTCTGTAAAGGTAAGGCTGACTATAGAAATGGTAGCACCCTTGTAGACCTCAAGACGACGGGAGATGGTAGCCTTTACGGGTTCAGTGGATCTTGTAAGAAGTATGGCTACGATAGGCAGTCAGCATTTTATATGGATGGATTTAACTGTGATGAGTTTGTATTTATAACTCAAGAAAAAGAAAGACCATATAACGTATCTATATTCTACGCAGGAGAAGACTTTCTCGCAAGGGGTAGAGATGAGTATAAGTATCTACTTGATACATACAGAAGGTTCTTTATTGATAACGAAGAGGTTGTTGAAGAACACCTTGTAATGGATACACTATGACATTAAAAGACGCATTAAAAGAGGCTGATTTAAATATATCTTGGCTATCTGAAAGAATAGGGTTAAGCCGACCTACCCTATATAAATACTTAGATAAACCTGACGAGTTTAAAGTTAAACACGTTAGAAAAATCGCAAGGTATTTACATATAACACAAAGAGAGGCATTAGTTAATTATTTTAATCAAGCTGAAAGCTATGAGTAACACAGAGAAAATTTACATTGGAAACGGAACTGAGAAGTTCGACGGAGGATTGGTAGAGTTTTCATTAAACCTATCAAAACTAAGTAGTGAAGCAAAGGATCACTTCTTTGAGTACAACGGAGAGAAATTCATTAAGTTGAAGGTTGTTAAGAAACGTGATGGTGCTGACCAGTATGGTAAGACTCACTACGTTGAGGTAGACACCTACAAGCCTGAAGCGAAAGCTGAGGATAAGACTGACGACCTACCGTTTTAATTATTGGAGGGGCTTAGTCCCCTCCTTTTTTTAACCCTAACCAAAAACCACTGTCACTATGAGATTAAGAGTATCAGATACAGACGTAATAATTACAGATAGATTAAATTTTGTAGAGATTGATGGTCGTACTATACACTTTCACTTTACAGACAACAAACATGATGCTATCTTTAACAACGAGATGGAGGCTCTGGCTTCTTTTAATAATATCAATCATTGCCTTAACACCACAGATGCTCGCTTTGAATCTCAGGAGAAGCAGATTGAGGAAGACGAGAGAAAAGAAAAAGGCTTCGAGATGTTTTGGAATCTATACGATAAAAGGGTAGATAAAGGTAAGGCAAAAAAAGCCTTTATGAATCTTACACTCGAAGAGATGATCAATGCCGTAAAAGGTGTAAAGGCGTATGTAGACTCTACTCCAGATAAGCAGTATAGAAAGATGCCCTCAACTTGGCTACACAATAAAGGCTGGGAGAGTGAAGTAAAATTAGATACCAAGAAAACAAACCGATACGTTAAACCAAAATACCATACCGATGAAAGATAATACAGAGATGGAGGTAATGCTACTTGGTCGTATCATGTCATACCCAAAGGAATACTACGATAACCACAGCATCATTAGTGGTGGTATATTTTCTGATCCCTTAAATAAAAAGATATACAACGTTGTATCAGATAGATTAGACAAGGGTGACGCAGTAGACATGGTTGTACTATCGTCCTTAGTAAAAGACTCTATGGCTGACTATAGGATAGCTGAGTGTTATTCTAAAGACTTTAGCCACCACAACACAGAACACATGGTTCTATACCTATCTCAAGAAGAGAAGAAGGTTAGACTTAGAAAGCTAATAGATATAACGAGTAATAAAATTAATCAGAACGAGGACTTGTTTAGAATCCTTGACTTTGTAGAATCAGAACTCAAGCCTATATCAGAGGTCAGGGGTAGTGATATACCCGACATCAAGAAACAACTAAAGGTGTTGCACGACGACATCCGAAGAAGAATGGACTCAGATGATATGATCGGTCTACCTACTGGTTTTCAGTCTGTAGATAAGTTTACTGGTGGGTGGCAAGAGACTGATTTTATAGTCATAGGTGGTGCTTCGTCTATGGGTAAGACATCCCTAGGATTATCGTTCTGCTACAACTGTGCCAAGGCAGGCATCCCTGCGGCAGTATTCTCATACGAGATGGGTGATACGCAGTTGTTACAAAGATTAGTGTCCCTTGAGAGTGAGGTTAATAATAGGTATATAATGAAGGGAACCCTTGAAGACCAAGAACTGACGAGAGTCGATAGGGCTATAGGTAAGCTTGAGAATACAAGCCTATTCATAGATGAGTGTAAAGACTCGTCCCTTCGATACCTCCTCAACAAGATACGTCAGTACGTTATCACAAAGGATGTTAAGTTTTTCTTAGTGGATTACCTACAGCTTGTTAAGGCTACGGGAGCATCCAGAGAGCAGGAGGTAGCTGTAGTAGCTCGTGAGCTTAAGAACATAGCTAAAGAGCTGAACGTAACTATCGTAGCTCTATCTCAGCTTAGTAGGGGTGTAGAGAGAAGAGATGGTTGTAGACCAAGTCTATCCGATCTTCGTGAGTCAGGAGAGATCGAGCAAGCAGCAGACATTGTTATGCTTGTATACCGACCAGAGTACTACGGTATAATGACAGACGACGCAGGACAACCTACAGAGGGACTTGTAGACCTTATATTCGCTAAGGGTAGGAACATTGGTACGGGAACACTACCTCTTAGATTTAAGAAGGAGTACACCAAGTTTAGTGACCCAGCAGATTACGAAGAGAAATTTATAGCAGCACAACCAACAGATTCATTCTAACTATGACAACATGGAAACCATAGACTTTACAATGGGATTGATATTTATTATTTACGCAACAAGAACCTTAATTAAAGAACTGATATGAAACACGAGAAAGCATTTGAGAATTTAATACAAGTAGTATCTAACGCTACGGGATTATCTAAAGCAGGGATATTAAAGAACACGAGAGAGAGGAAGAGGGTTAACGCTAGGAAGATATTAGTATACCTACTTAGGGAGAGATACAACATGGGTTGGACAAGGATGGGAGAGCTTATGGGTCTTCACCACTCTACTCTAATACATAACTACAATTATGTAGTAAGTAGTTATAGGTTCGATCCTGAAATTAAAGACCTTAAGGATAAGGTTGATGTAGTAACTAAAGAGCAAGAGGACGTTATGAAGAAATCATTATTAAATATACTTGAAGATAAGTACACCTCTATGGAGGGTAAGTTAGATATACTAGTAGACATTTTAAGAAATGAAGAAGGAAATATATCATACTACGATAAACTACGAGTGGAGAGTTATTCGTTACGTGAAGGGGATAAAGAAGCCAGCAAAGGAATGGAAAAAATCAGCATACACGACTTGTACGACGGGAAGAACTCCTGAAGAACTATATAAAATTAATCACTTGATGAGTACCTTGAGGATAAGATGCAAATCTACCAACGAGGTTGAGATAAAAATTACTGGCATCATTGAGCACGACTTTATTTGTCTGTCTCACGATGTTCATTAAGAATCAGCAAGTGGAGGGGGGTCTACGACCTAGACCTTAAACTGTAACAAGTCGGTTGCAACCCCAAGGCTATTCGTGGTACGTGATGCCTCTACTATAATTTATTGTCTAGCCTTAGTGCGTGAGCAAGCTACGTGAGTGCTGCCGACATACGAGAGCACCAAGCGTGAGTTGGGCACAAAAAGTCCTGCCCTAGGAAAGTAGGCAATTTTAAACCTACGGGTTTGAAAATCAGCAAGTGAGAGTCGGGGAGAGGCTGTGGGAGTTTCTCCTCGTTCTTACTATTAACTATCTGACAATTAAATAGTAAAGGGTTAAATATTTTAATATCTTTGCACTTTATTAAAACACCGAAAATATGGAAATGATTTACCTATCTGTAGTCTTAATCTGCGTGTTTGTAGCAGTAGTAGAGTACAGAAAAATACTCAAGTAACAAATACTGTAGGGTGGTGAAACTGGCAGACACACCCACCTGTCTCGTGGGCGTAGATCAAGGAATAAACTAAGGATAATGGGATTGACCACCAAGCTGCGCAGCACCCTGGTTAAAATCTGTCCTTTAGCTAACCTCTACGTGGAAGTTCGACTCTTTCCCCTACAGCAATGTGCCGTAAAGGTACGCCACTATCATAATGGCGACGTATGTAAACGTTGTGAATTTATTCATACTGCGAACATACCTATAAAAAACACAACAAAAGTTAAGTAGAAGTTAAATTTAATTCAAGAGAGATGCAGGACAAGATCAAACAAAAATGTGACGAAATCAGAGACTTACTCCTAGAGAAGAATAGGTCTTATGGTAACTCAGTCTTCGACAAAGGAGTACTATTCGATGTAGAGCCTATGTACGCTATTCAAGCTAGGATCAACGACAAAATTAATAGGATCAAGAGTAAGAGTAACTACCTTAGTGAGAACGATCTTATGGATCTTACGGGCTACTTTATACTACTACAAGTATTAAGAGACGAGATGGATAGAGTTAGGAATCATACAGAACCATCACCTACTACGTATAGTTACGAATGGGAAAACAGAAACCATGAGGAAGGAGCCTAGATTTGAGACCAGCGAGGACAGAACTAGGGAGGAAGAGACGTTAAGAATACTTATCGAAGGTAAAGACTTAACGTTCAAGCAACTAGATAAGTACGCTCCTGTAGACGCAGAGATTCTAGACAATAGAACTATGAAGGTTGTCTCCCTATGTGAAGTTAAAAGCATGAAATTTAACGTCAGCGAGGTAGATAGAGTTAGGACATCTGTAAGAAAAATACAACACTGCCAGAAAGAAGCTTTACATAGAGACTTACCACTATGTATAGTTTGGAGGTTTAAAGACGCTATATCTTACATCTGGATGCACGAAATAACAAACGCTACAGTAATGTGGGGTGGAATGAAAAAGCCAAGGAAAGGCTCTATATGGGATAGAGAATTGTTATTCTATATAGATATAGATTTACTAACTACAATTAAATTTTAAAGATGAAAAAAAAACAAAACAACGCAGAGCAAAAGATCAAACTAATGAAGTTTGACTGTGAGATGAGGGCTAAGTCAGTAGAGTTAGCTGCTACGCTATCTGGTAGTAATTCAGAAAAATCTCTATTAGAGAACGCAGATCAGATTGCTAAGTACATATTTGGCATCACCACCGTACAGCCGAAAGAAAAATAATTCGTACCTTGCACGTTATAAAATAATTATATAATGGCACGAAATAAATTAGCAGGAAAGATTAACGGTACGAGTAAGAGTTCTAAGAATTACAAGAAGAACCCAGCTTCTAGAAAGAAGAAAGCTGCATACGATAAAGAGTACGCCTCATCTGAAGAGAGAAAAAACTATCGTGTAAAGCTAAACCTCTTTAATAGGAAGAAGGGTAAGAAGGGTGATGGTAAGGACGCATCTCACACCAAATCAGGTAAGCTAGTCATGGAGGGTCAGTCTAAAAATCGTGCAAGAAACAGGGGAAAGAAGTAATTTATTCGTAAATTGCCCCTATGCGATACAAGAGAAGAAAAGGTAGGCAGATAACTAGAGCTAAGAAACACACAGTAGACGGAATAACGTTTGCTTCAGGTCTAGAGTTATACTGCTACAGAGCTCTTCAGAAGGCTGGAATACCTAATCAATACGAAGGAAAGACCTTTGAGCTTATAGAGAAGTTTAAGTTCAAGGGTTTTCTTATGGATAAAGGTGTCACCAAGGGCAAAAAAACCTACAAAGAAAAGACGGGTAACATCAGGAATATATCCTACACCCCAGACTTTATTAACTTAGATCAAGGATTTATTATTGAAACAAAAGGACTGAGAACCCCAGAGTTTAAGATGAGATTTAAATTGTTCTTGAAGTATCTACATGATACAGGTCAAGACTTAGACGTTTACATCCCATCGAATCAAAAAGAAGTTAACACTACTATTGAACTCATCTTGAGCAGGGGCTCATCCTTTTCTAAAAAAACAAACAAATGAACGAAGAAAACAAAGCGTTGAAGGACGAATTAAAAAGATCAGAAGAATCATCAAATGATACATTTGACTCGTGGATTGTAGACTTAGAAGGTGGCGACCAGCCTGACGCTTGCAGCATTGACGACGAAGATTGTGAAGCTTGCGGATCGTAGATGGATAATAAATCTAAAAAACCCCCAAAGGGGAACGTAAAGTTTAACATAACTTTATCTGACGAGCAGAAGCTAGCTAAGGAGAATATCATGAGTCACGCCTTCAGCTTTGTAGTTGGTAGAGCAGGATCTGGTAAAACCCTTCTAGCTGTGCAAGTCGCTTTAGATATGTTCTTTAAGAGGCAGTATAATAAGATTATTATCACTAGACCTACTGTAGCCACTGAGGATAACGGATTCCTGCCAGGCACAGAGAAAGAGAAATTAGAGCCTTGGCTTGTACCCATCATGTCTAACATGAGGAAGGTATACAACAAGCCTGAGAAGATAAAGACTATGGTTGATTCTGAAGAGGTGGAGTTAGTATCACTATCTCACTTCAGAGGTCGTACCTTTGATGAAGCTGTAGTTATTGTAGATGAGTTCCAAAACTTAACTAAGGCACAACTTAGAATGGCTTTAGGAAGGTTAGGTAGAAACTCTATAATGATCTTCTGTGGGGACAACCAGCAGATAGATCTTAAGGATTCTTTTAACTCAGCAATAGATGAGATTTCTAAGTTGAAAGATAGCCCTCACGTATATAAGATAGTCCTAGAAGATAACCATAGACACAAGGCTATAAACGACGTACTTAAATTACTAACAGGATATTAAAGATATGAAGACACGTAAAGATGGTAGTAGTCCGTACTACACAAACAAATTAGTAAGAGTAAAGATTGATAAGTTGCTGGCACAGAACGCAACTATATGGAGTAACCTTGGAACAGGAACTCCTTCAGATACTAAGACTAGAGAAGATGGTGAGAAGAAGTGGAGTGAGATAGCCACTATCATAAAAAGCCTTGACGAGGTATTCTTTAATAGGATCTGTCCATACGGCATAGACTCTTAGTCCCACACCACATAGAAACAAATAAACCCTATGAAGACTTGTACTTCATTATAGGGCATCTCTTCCTTTGGGGGAAAAATTCTAAACCCTAACACAAATCCTTCGATTAATTGTATTCCTATTTCCATATTGTTGTTTAAAGAAAAAAGGAGGGAACCACCCCTCCTTCCAAATCAACCAAAAACCAAAAACTATGAAAGTTTTGAAGTACTGTAAATATAGTAATTAATTATTTGAATTACTGTCTTTTACTC
>Ga0206127_1003382_pt1 | contig 14832 bp, 10 predicted proteins | sample Helgoland_Spring_6_FD_148646 | JGI IMG/M metagenome (GOLD analysis project Ga0206127, IMG submission 148646) | Pelagic subsurface seawater microbial communities from Kabeltonne, Helgoland, North Sea - Helgoland_Spring_Bloom_20160419_1 | ecosystem: Environmental > Aquatic > Marine > Epipelagic ...
ATTACTAATATTAAATTTGCCAGCATCAGCCCCAGATAAATCAAATGAGTTAGCTGTGTTATCTAAGTCGCTAATTGTTGTTACTGCGGTTGTATTTTCACTAACATCAATATTACCTGATACTATTTTAGAAGTATTTGCACTCAAATCAATTGTATCTGCCTCATCAACAACATTAACAGTAAAACTTAAAGACGTTCCGTTAGCACCACCAACAGTAGTTACAGTTCCATTATTATTACTAGCATCAACAGTTAAACTATAAGCATTAGTTCCTGCTACACTACCTGGAGTTTCAAAATCTGGCGCAGTTTTAAATGTAATAACACCTGTATTACTAATATTAAATTTGCCAGCATCAGCCCCAGATAAATCAAATGAGTTAGCTGTGTTATCTAAGTCGCTAATTGTTGTTACTGCGGTTGTATTTTCACTAACATCAATATTACCTGATACTATTGTAAAAGAATTTGCACTCAAATCAATTGTATCTGCCAAATTTTGAACTTTAATTTGAAATTGATAAGACGTTCCGTTAGCACCACCAACAGTAGTTACGTTAGTACCACTAGCATCAATAGTTAACTCATAAATATTAGCATTACCAGTACCGCTACCCGAAGCGTCTTCAAAATCTGGCGAAGCTTTAAATGTAATAACACCACTACTTGCATCTATATCGAATTTGCCATGATCTCCCGTGGACGTGTCAAAACTAAATGAATGAGCCAAATTATTCTTATCGCTAATAGTTGTTACAACGAATGATGTTGCTACATTTTCATTAACATTAACAAAATCTTTTGGGCCGGACGTTGCGGGGTTTGCTGATAAATCGATTGTAGTGGCGCCGCCGCCTCCATGACTACCGCCACCGCCGGCTCCCGTACCATATGTCCATTTAAAAAGGTTGCTGGCATCATTATTATTTCCGGCTGCGTCAGTAAATTTACCTCCATCTACATCTATTTGTGTTATTACTGTAGCTCCTGCGTTGGGAGTAAATGAAGCATCGTATACAGTGCTACTTGTGGGAGTCCAATTACTTAGTGTTCCACCTGATAAATCTATATCTCCTTGCACAAAGTCAGTAGTTGCACTATCTGATGTAAATTTTAAACTAATAGCGGCATCTTGAGAAGTCGCGCCGCTAGTCAAAGAGCCACCGTTTGCATCTGTTGCGGAAATTGTCATAGTAGGTTTAACGGTATCAACCGTTAAGGCTGTAGTTGATGTCTGACCAACAGAAAGCGCCGTATTATTACTACCATCAATGGCTGAACCAAAAGATATATCCACACCCTCTGCATACCCATTTATATTTTGGATATCTGTCCCGGGTATATTTATAGTTACTGAAGTTCCAAAATCGCTTGACGTTATTGTATGAGTGGTGGCGTGCGCTACCAATGTTCCAATTGCCCCATTCGTGGGATGAATGACAACAGTTTTTATTGATATCGTACCTTGATTATAGCTGGCATCATTAGGAACAGGAACACTAACATCAACTCCTGTATTTGTGCTATTAAAATATCCTGATACACTCGTTCCTCCTGTAGTAGTTGGAGTTCCGGTCTGATGGGATGTCGGGCCGGCGGTGGCGGCGCCACCGCCGGGAGTCGTGTTATGGCCGCCTTGGCCGCCTTGCTGTGGCCCGTGCGAACCTCCACCAAGCAATCTTGACGATAAATGAATTGTAGAATGTTTTTTAATGTTATAATCTACTATATTTTTTTTATCTGAAAGCTGTTTTCCTGCGAAAATCAATCGTTGTTTTTTTGTTTCTACACCTGTTTTATTGTAAATTTTATGTTTTAATGTTTTTATATCTTCATAATTGTTTGTATCAATTGAAATAGTGTTACCTAAAATAGTTTTAACAAAAATTTGAATGTTTCTTTCTTTCACGTTTCTAAAGTTAACATTTTGTTTGTTAAATCGAGCGGCGTGAGTTATGTACATCGCTTATGAAATTAAAAAATATTATATTTTATAAGAATTAATTTATTATAAATAAAGTGATTGATTAGTAGCAATTGATTTAAGAGTAAGTTGGGGAATAAGTTTACATTTTTTTAATAAAGATAAATCTTCTTTTATTAAACTAATTTTTTCTAGTTCAAGTCCAATAGCATTAATTTTTAAAATAGCTTTTACAAATTCACCCAAACAAATACCATAATATTCAGCTTCGTTATAAATAGCCTTGCATTCTTCTTCGGAGGTTGAATTGCACCATTTAATCATTAATTCACACATATTCCAATGTAAATCATAGTTATCAATTGGATTTATCCTGTTTCCAAGTTCAATATCATAAAATTTATAAAATTTTATTTTCATTTTTTTTAGTTGATTTTTTATATTTTCACTACAATTAATATAATCTATATTAATAATGCAATCTTTTTTGGGAACCGAAACATTTGTAAAACAACTCAAAATGGATATAATATCAATTGTGTTGAAATTATCAAAGAATCCTTCTAATATTAATTCACTAAATGCCAGCGGATGTATTTCTTGTAAATTACTAGATATTTTACCTTTTAAAGTTAAATCCCATAAGTTATTTTTATTATCGACAAAATTTTGTTCTTGTAAAATAAATAGCATATTATTTATTGTTGATTCTATATAACTATTATTCTCCTGAATTATTCTATGGTAATTTGAAATATTTTTGTTTAATTTTAATATGTCTTTATATTGTTCAACATCTTTATCAAAATTATTATATTTAATTTTAATATCATCATATTTTGAATCCAATTGTTTTCTTCTTTTTTTATTATACATTTTTTGATTTTTTAAATATTCTATATAATTTTCCATTATATCAAAAGGTGTACTATAGGAATAATTATCTTTTTTTTGTTTAATTGTTGATTGATATTTTTTAATTTCAATATTAATATCTGTATTTTCTTTTAATATACTATCGCTTAACATACTTTTTTCGATAAAATGTATAATTTTAGTAATTTCGCAATTGTCATTAGTGGCAATAAGATTTAATAAGATATTAAAATGGATCTGAAATTTAGAACGCAATGTTTGAGGTTTTCCATTTAAGATATTTATATATTCAGTTGTGGTAGGTGAATTGTTGGTTCTTTCAAATAAATTTGTAAGATGATATACATATCCTCTTGTATCTAGACCTCTTCTTCCAGCTCTTCCAGCCATTTGGGTATATTCGTGTGAATGTAAGTATCTGAATCCGTTGCCATCATATTTCTTTAAAGAAGTAAATATAACGGTTTTAGTAGGCATATTAATTCCAACGGCAAAGGTTTCTGTTGCAAATAAAAGTTTAACATAGCCTTTATCAAATAGTAATTCAATCATTTCTCTAAAAACTTGTGGTATTCCAGCATGGTGAATTGCAATACCTTTTTGTAGTAATTTAATTATTTTTCCAAAAATTGGAAGTTTTAAATATTCTTTATAATTTGGAAGTTTCATAATAATTTTTTTACATTCATCTTCAACCGTTGAAGATTTTTTAGAGTTTTTTTCAAATAAATTACTATTTATTTTTGAAGCCAATATTTCAACTTGTTTTCTCGAAAATACAAAACATATTGCAGGAATTAAATGTTTATCTTTTAAATATTTAATAATTTGATTTAAAACAAATGTATCATTAACTCTAATATTATTTAATCTAAAGTGTTTCATTACTTTTAGAAGTTTATGATATTTAGCATCATCAAACTGTTGATTTTGTGATTTAAGTAATATAGTATCTTCATAAAAGTTATTATCATCTATTATGTTTTTAATGTTAAGTGGTAAAGTTTCGTAAATAGATTTGGGACACGTGATGAAAGAATTATGTGTTAGAGGAACGACTCTTTTAGTTGTTGGACAAAGCCAAACTTCTCTTTTACTTTCTTTTTCTACCCAAAGAGCAAATTTATCAGGTTTATCAATTGTGGCTGATAACATAACCATTAGACAAGATTTTGGTAACATTATTATAGTTTCTTCCCATACTTTTCCTCTATCAACATCATTAATATAGTGTACTTCGTCAAATATAACACACCCTAGTTCATTAATTAAATCCATTTCAAAATGTAAGTCAAGTTGTTTTTCTTCAATAGTATTTGTCTCTATCATTTGTTTTTGAAATAATGTATTTCTTAAAATTTCAGTTGTCATAATTAAAACATCTGCTTCTGGATTAAATTTTATATCTCCAGTTAATATTCCAAAATTAATATCAGGAAATTTATTTTGAAAATCACGAAATTTTTGATTACTTAATGCTTTTATGGGTGCGGTATAAATTACTTTTTTACCATTATTTACAAAATGTTCAATTGCATATTCAGCTGGTAGTGTTTTTCCACTAGCAGTATGTGCAGTAATTAAAGTATGAAATCCGGAATATATTGCTTCAATTGCGTGTTTTTGAAAATTAGATAATTCAAATTTCCATTTACTGAAAATATCTTTAAACTTTTCATTATTTTCAAAATCTAAATGTTTGATTTTCATTTTGATAATTAGTATTATTAGAATTAATTTATATCAATTTATTATATATATTTTCCTTTACAAATAACTAATTAATATTTAAAAAATTCTATTTAAAGATTATCCTAGATGATAGAATATAAAATGACAGATACGCAAAAGACAACAACGACCGTGGTTACTGACGCTGACGCTACTTTTACTGGTAGAGTTAAGTGGTTTAATAATAAGGCTGGTTATGGTTTTATTACAGTTGTTATTGGAGACCGGCAGGGAGAGGACATTTTCGTTCATCACTCTGGAGTAAAGGTAAGTTCTGAACAGTATAAGTATTTAGTTCAGGGTGAGTATGTTGAGTTTTCTCTCAAGTCAGCAGAGAATACCGAGCATCCCTACCAAGCTTTTGGTGTTACAGGGGTAGGCTCGGGGAAGCTTATGTGTGAGACAAGGACAGAGCAGAGACAGCAGCGAGAACTTAATGGTGAGGGAACAGATGATGCTGAGTCTGTTAAGAACGTCCGTCGTGGACCGCGAAGAAATCAACGAGGGGGGAATACACGACGTGGGCCTCGCAAGAACCAAGATGAATGGGGTTTGGATTCAAGGCCGAGCAGAAATACTCAAACGCAGAGCGTTTAATTTTAATTAAATTATAAATTTTTTATTATAAAATTTATTATTTCTTAAATTAAAAAACTTAATTATTTATCAAAAAACCGGTTTAAAGATACCTTGATAATGTAGGTATATATGACAGATAAAATGGCTGATAATACTACTACAGAAATGGAAACAACAACTAGTAAAAAAAATCAAATGGCAGGGCAATTTACTGATATTTTACAGACACTTTCTGCTTTCAGATCCCAAATTACTATGCTTCAAAATCAAGTAAGGGGGCTAGAAAAATGTGTTAGTAAAAAGGTTAAGGCTATGGAAAGAGAGGCTAAGAAAAATAAAAGTAAGGGAAATAGAAAACCATCCGGATTTGCAGTTCCGACCAAAATTACAGATGAGTTATGTGATTTTATGAAAATGCCACACGGTAGTGCTGTTGCTAGAACTGAAGTAACACAGTATATTATTAAATATATTAAAGAAAATGAGCTTCAGTGGAAAGAAAATAGAAAAATAATTAAGCCTGATAAAGCACTTACTTCCTTGCTAGATGTAAAGGCTAAAGATGAAGTAACATATTTTAACCTACAAAAGTATATGAATAAACATTTTATGAAAACTGTTTAGCAATCTTCTATTTTTCTAGAAAATAATACAATTTTTGTATATAAATAAGGTAAAAAAATTCCTCTTTTTCTTCGTCTTAAATAATGTATAATATTAGTTTCTTTATACATTATATTATATATTCAAAAACTTATTTTTTAATGAATGCATATATTATATGAAACATTTGGTTAAATCTTTAAATAACCCATTTATGAAATACCCAATATATGCTTTAGGCATAGTCAATATTTATAAATTTTTAAATCAACAAAATAACAACTGTTTATTGGGGTTTTTATTAGCTGTTATGATTTCACAATATTTTTTTATTCAAAATATCCCCGTTGCTATTATATTCGGACTAATTATTTCATTTTTTATCTTAAGATGTGGAAAAACTAGAGAAGGCATAAAGGCTGGCGTGGTGATTAAAAAAATTTTTAAATTAGTAAAAAAAGGAATGAAAGCTCGAAAGGTGAGAAATCGAGCAAAGGCCGCGGGGGAAATTCCGGCAGTACAGGTTGTGCAAGGTGCATTATTAGTAGGGGATCTCATTGCTGGATCAATATGCGGCTACTGCGGCGATATGGTTACAAATGCAGCAACGTATGGCGCTTTGATGGGAAAAGTTATACATGATGCAGCAACCTATAAGGAAAGAGCAGCGGCAAGTGCTGCGTGGGACGCCGCCCAATCCCTCGAGGAGTACAAAGAGAAGAAAGCGGAAGAGGCAGCAACACAAATTAAAAATCAAAAAAAAGTTTTTTACGACGAAAGCGACCAATATAAAAATTATTTTAAAGAGAACTTCGGCAGCAAAAAAGAAGGACGCAAAATGTTCTTTATATTCCAGGAGTATCTTAAAGATATCTGGATCGCCAAATATACGCATACTGAGACTGCAGCAAGACAAGCGGGAATCGACCTACCAAAGAATGGCAAGTTTGAGGTGTTCGAGATGGCGTCTGACCATAAAAAACTGGATCTTTCCGATAATCGCATAAAACAAATAGCAGAAGCAACAATTAATTTTATGAACGAAAAAAAGATTGGTTCAAAAGAAGATAAAGAAAAGGTTGCCGTGAAGGCTATAATGGAAGTTATTATCGATGAGGTCGAAGTACAAAACAAAAGGGGCGGATTCGAAACACTCGACGATGAGGACGAGGTTAATAATTTTTTCCAAAATAAATGGGATGGAATCCTCAGCAACATCCACCGTTCGGACGACTATGGCAGCAAGGAGTCGGCGATCAGCTTCAGCTTAGGAGATCAGATCAACAACGTAAACATCAAAATATTAAAAGGCGAAGAAGTTTTAAAGGCAGATCGGGAAACCCTTCGCCGAGATATTCAAAGCACGACGAGCGGGAGATTTATAACGACACGAGCCAGAATAGATCTCAAAGAGTTGAGTGCATTTCAAACAGAAAGACCTGTGCCCCTCCAACCGGGAAAAGATCACTGGTCTGGATGGGAACCACCTACTGTTGTGGTGGACCTATTTAGATATCAATATGACAATAACACCTTGCAATGGAATTCTGAAAGTGAACCGTGGAAGCAGATCGCCGTCACGATTCCAAATCTGATTGCAGCCAGGGAAGAAGCCGCCGAGTGGACGAGTTGGGAGGCGGGAAAGGTTCTGCACAAGCCACCAACAACTCAAGAACAACAACAACGGGTACGAGAATCGATGTCCAAGATAGAGGAGCTCATAAACAAGAAAAACTACACCGACTTAGTAAAAGAAGTTGTTAATTGGAAAAATAATACAAGAAAAAATAATGCTAATTGTAAATACTTGAAAACTGGAGCTCCCAATAGCGGCTCTGATAGTTATGTTGATTTTGTTGGGAAAGGTGGTGGAGAATGTGATAGCTCTGGAAATATAAAACATAAAAAAAAAGAAAAGGAAACATACGAAAAGAAGGTTTTGCAGTGCTCGGAAAAAAGCGCCAATGATGCGCTGTCGGAAAATGATTCGAGCTTCGTTCACGAGCACAACCCACGCGTGGCTGTAAACTGGAAGAACTCGGATACTGGTAAGGAGCGATGGTGTTCTGACTACACCAGTAATTGCGCCAATATGGAAAGTAAGGACACTGCAGAGAAGGACCCGTACGGCGTCGGCAAATCGATGGCTTACAACGTGTGGTCTTTCAAGGACGCCAGTGGGGATGATGTGAAGTATGCCTGCTGGGGTGATGATGCAGACGGTGATTGCGGATATTGTAAAGTCACAACTGAGGTTCAGACTGGTGATGGTTGCGGTGCGGATGAGTTGGGCAAATGCCCTATTAAATGTATTGGAAAATGGAATGATGACAATTTTAACCCATACACCATTTGGAGTGAAGACGACGAAAAGCGGAATCGTCTAAGGCTGGACACCGGGAACGGATACAAAGACACGAATTGGTATAATAATTACAACAACGGCGGAACCAATTGGTATAATAATTACAAGAGTAATGAATGGTATGATGAAGAAAAACTCCAAACTAACAACCCTGGAAAAAAATATGGTTGTTGGGTTAAACCTTCGGGTGGAAGTGAAGCAGAAGTCTGGGTTGAGGGTGACGCGCAGATGCTGAAAGGAAGGACATGTAAAGTGAAAAAGTGGAAATATGAGACTTGGGATGAGTGTCCAGAAACTGCGGGTGAAGGCGGGTGTGTAGAAGAAAGAAACTGCTGGGACCCAGCGCAACAGGTGGGTGCTGGGACGAGTGCGAGTGCGACATTCTCCCTGGTCCCATTCCTGCGCGGCGGTGCAGTAACTCGCACTCGCACACAGGCGGACTGTACCGATCCCACCAAACCTAAATTTGACGCGACCACCAAGTTATGTCGCCCATGGAATGAGATTGACTGTACTGGCGCCACCCCTAAATGGGACGAGACAACTAACATATGTCGCGCTTGGAACCAAACCGACTGCACCGCCGCGCAGGAATGGGACCAGGGAGAATGTCGCACTCGCACACAGGCGGACTGTAAAGATACTAATAAACCCCAATTCGACGAGACAACTAACACTTGTCGCTATACACGTACGGCGGATTGTGATCCGTCTGGGAGTAATCCCCGCACAGGGATGTGGGTGAACTCGGAGCTGCCGTGCCAAGATTTAAAACAGTGGGACTGCGAACCGCCTACAGAATTGTTAGATGATCACCCAACGCTTGGCAAAAAGTATTGTCGCGGATATAAACAATCAGACTGTAATGCGCGAGAACGACATAAAATCGGGCGGAGCTGGAGTGGCGGTTGGACTGGGAAACTTGTGCTGACCAATGCCGGAGCTAGTTGGCATCAAGCTTGTCGTCCTCGCAGACAGTCGGACTGCGACGTTAATGGTAAAAAGTTGAAAACCGACAAAACGGGATGTCGCCCATGGAATGAGATTGACTGTACTGGCGCCACCCCTAAATGGGACGAGACAACTAACATATGTCGCGCTTGGAACCAAACCGACTGCACCGCCGCGCAGGAATGGGACCAGGGAGAATGTCGCACTCGCACACAGGCGGACTGTACCGATCCCACCAAACCTAAATTGGACGATACAACTAACACTTGTCGTGCTTGGGAGGAGAGTGACTGTACCGATTCCACCAAACCTAAATTGGACTTGAACTGGCGAGTTTGGAGAGGCCCACCTTGTCGTGCTTGGAGCAAATTAATAGACTGTATGCCCGGGGAAGTGTTGAACAATAACAATATAGGCTGCCGTGATCGCACACAGGCGGACTGCGCCAACACCAGGTGGTCCGATGGTACCTCCACCCCTAAATTGGACGCGACCACCAAGTTATGTCGCCCATGGAAGGAGAGTGACTGTACTGGCACCACCCCTAAATGGGACGAGGCAACTAACACTTGTCGCGCTTGGAACGAAACCGACTGCGAGGAGGGGCAAGTGTTGAAGGAAGACGGAACGGGTTGCGTAGATCAACAACCACAGTGCGACGAAAAGGTTAGCGGGTACAGGCAAAGAGATTATCGCGGTTGCCAGGACAAAACGATGACCGGCAGGACTTGTCAGAGATGGGATGAACAATCTCCGCACAGGCACGGCAATCACAAACCGAGCAAAGGGGCTGATAACCATAACTACTGCCGTAACCCCTCTAACACGTACTGGGGGCTCTGGTGTTATACCACCGACCCGAACAAGCGCTGGGAATACTGCGACCCCAAATGTCCGGATGGCGACGAAACGATAAGCGGGTACCGAGAAAGAAATTATGGTGGTTGCCAGAACAAGACAGTCACCGGTAAGACTTGTCAGAGATGGGATGAACAATCTCCGCATGGACACAGTCGTACGCCTCAAAGATACTCCCACAAGGGAATTGGCAATCATAACTACTGCCGTAACCCCGACAACTCTCGCCATGGAATCTGGTGTTATACCAACGAGACTCAAACGCGCTGGGAATACTGCGACTCCCTCAATGCAGAGCAGGCGAATGAAAACCCCAATTGTGAAAACGCTGCCGAAACGATCCGCGGGTACCGTCAAAGAGATTATCGTGGTTGCCAGAACAAGACAGTCAGCGGTAAGACTTGTCAGAATTGGACATCGCATGAACACAACCCGCACCACCACATAACGCCCGAGAGCCGTCCTAACAAGGGACTTGGCGATCATAACTATTGCCGTAACCCTGACAACTCGTCCGGTGGAATATGGTGTTATACCACCGACCCAAACAAGCGCTGGGAATACTGCGATCAACTGTAGTAATAATGCACCTGATGAGCATTGGACTCAATAAATAATGTATAATATTAATTTCTTTATACATTATATTCAATTACTTTTTTATGCATATGGTCTTGATAATTTATATGCTTTTTTTTATCATTTACTAAAGATATCAATATTTTCTGTGCAGTTTTTTTAATCGGTTCATCTTCGGTTACGTGAATTTTATAATGATAATAATTTTCATAAAGTTCTTTTCTTTGTTTATAAAGTTGTTCAAATGTTTCAATTCCATCTGGATAAACAATAGGTCTTTCTTTCGCTTCTCTTTCTTTTCGTAACCGAATTACATTATAGTCTACATTCAGCCAAATAATATTATATTTTTTTTGTAACATTTGCATTTCTTCTGGATAATAAACAGCAGAACCTCCTAAAGAAAATACACCTTCAAAATCATGATATAAAGATTTTTTTTCTGCTTCTATAAATTTTTCTCTACCATATTTTGTCAAATATTCAATCTCTGAAACACCGTGAACTTTAAAAAAAAGATCACGAGAATCTAAAAATGGTAATCCTAAAGAATCCGCAGTGATTTTACCTAATGTAGATTTTCCCGAATAACACATACCTTGAAATATAAAAACCTTATCAGACATTATAATATTTATTATTAATATTTTTTAAATACTTATTAATATTTTAATTTGGGGGTCCGGGGGTATCCCCCGAAAAAATTGAAGTAAGTAGTGTGGTGTGGTGGTGGTGTGGTAATGAGAGTGTAAGATGGAGTTGGAGTTGAAGAGGTATGGATATGGATTATTGTGTGAAATGAGTTGTAAGGGTATTTTATCGTGTTCGGTAGAAGAAGCAAGTAGTGTGTTGGGTTTAGAAGAAGTGGTGAGAGGGCGAGTGGAGGAGAAAGAAGGTGTGTGTGTGGGTGAGAGTGGAGGAGAAATAGGTGTAGAAGAATATAGTAATGCATCAATAGTATTGCCATTTTGTGGTATAATTGCAGGAGGTTGCTTAGGTATAAAAAAGAATCATTGTCTATATACACAATGTTTGAAGACACCATTAAAGGGAAATCCATTATGCAAGGGATGTTTACGTCAAGCAGAAAATAGCCCGACAGGTTCGCCGCCATATGGTTTGATAACAGATCGTGCAGGAAAGGGTCCAGATTATATAGATCCAAAAGGAGATAAAGCAGTACCATATGCGAATGTAGCAAAAAGACTAGGTATAAATATAGAAGATGCAAAGGTAGAAGCAGGGAAATTTAATCTAACAATACCGGAATTGGAACTGGTAGAACGTAAAAGTAAACGAGGTCGTCCAGCAAAGGTAAAAAGTGCAGCAGTAAAAGATGAAGTACCAAAAAAGCGTGGTAGACCAAAGAAGAAAACGGAAGTAGGAAAAAGTCAGGAAAAAATGATAGAAGAAATGGCGGCATCAATAACATTAGAGATGAAATGTGATACAGAGCAAGCGGAAGAAGACAAAGAACTAGAGATGGAAGAGATAAAAGAGATAGTAAAATGTGATAAAGAGGATGGAGAAGTAGTGAAGATGGATGGAGATTTTCAAGGAACTATAAAGACAATAAATGGGAATAAGTATTTGATAACACAAGGATTACCAGGAGATGCAGATGGTATAGAATATGTATGGACTATAGGTGATGAGGCAGAATGTATAGGTACATACGATGATGGTAATATAGTAGAAATAGATTTTGATTCAGATGATGAAGAAGAATAATTATTAACTGATTTACAAATAATAAAATATATTTTTTTATATTGACAAAGAAATTAGGGAGAATAATCAAAATAAATAGAATATGTTTTAATAAGATTAGGTATATAACCGGTATAAGTTTATCTCACCCATTTCCGAGTTAGTATATATAATATAAATGATATTCTATAAAATTTATATTATAATTAATTGGGAAATTCTCTCTAATTTTGTTAGAGAGAAAGGAAAATAAAAGAGTATATATAAATGATATTCTATAAAATTTATATTATAATTAATTGGGAAATTCTCTCTAATTTTGTTAGAGAGAAAGGAAAATAAAAGAGTAAATAAAATATTAGAGTTTTATTTTTTAGGTAATTGTTTAATATGGCAAAAAGGAATAGGCAATTCGTGTTGAATATATTTTTTTTTCCAGAAAGTCCTAGAACTATGATTTATATTATTATATGAATTAGGGTTCCATTTTTTATGTAAATGGATAGAAATAATATCATATACAGGGTTAAAAAGTTTAGTATTGATAGATAATTGATAATTTAAGTAACCATCGCCATTATATGTACCGAGTGGAAAATCAATATCAATATTATCATGTTTTAATGGTAAATTAAATATCCATGCATCAATGGATTGTCCTCGTGTATGCATAGTTTTAATTTTAAAGGTAGCATCGTGATAATTATAATTAATTGTATGTCCAGCATAATTGAAATTAAATTTATTAGTATGACTGAGAACGTTATATCTTGTAAGTGCAATAGAACATTTATTAAAATCAACATCTTGTAATAGATTAAATGTGTTATCGAATAAAATATCAGAGTTAGTGAGAATACAAGTTTGATTTTTATAGTGTTTATTAAGATACTCAATCATATATTTAATGGATGGTCTGAAGTCAATATATACAATATCAAGATTATCAAATTTTTTTAATAATTCTAGAAAAGTAATATCTTCAGGTTTTTTTTCATAAAATATGACATATTTATTAATTATATCTATAGCTAAATTTTTTTTAATACATGTAAGTAATTCATTAACTCTTTGTTTTTGATGTATAATAGTAGTAGTAATAATCATTAATAATTTATAATAAAATATATTTAAATTAAAAAAAAGATTAATGAGTAGCTAGGATAGCGAGTGCAAATGATTTATCATTCTTAGCACCGCATTGTTCTATATATTTTTTAAATATATTAGCACATTGGTTCTGTATATTTTTTTGTTCAATATGGTTATTAGTATTATTTTTTAGTTGGTTGCATTTAATAAATTTAGATTGTAAATGTAAGCAAGTGAATAAAGGTTTAGGCATATATATAATTTATATGATTATATTTAAGTTTATCTCATTAGATTTTAGGGAGAATAATCGGATTAATTATGATATAGTTTAACTGAAAAAAAGGCACTATATGGGGGAGTATATGTAAATATATATTATATAGTAATAGTATTTATAACCGGTATAGGTTTATCTTACCCATTTCCGAGTTACCCTACAGGGAGAAAGGTGATATAAATGGATATTGTATTTTAATTTAATTAAAGTGTTTTCTCTCTAATTTTGTCAGAGAGAATAGAAAAAAATAAGATATAATTAGATTATCGTGTTAGAGTTTATTGTGTTAGTCTGTTGATTATTAAAAATAATAATTACCTTTAAAGAAATTTAAATAAAGAATTATGATATAAAATATAATGAATTCAGAAATTATAAAGCTTCAAGAGCGAGCATTAATTCAAGGAAGACATTTTATAAAAAATGTAAATTTGGATAATCCAAATTTAACGGATCGCATTTGGTCACTTTTGAACGATAGAAATATTCAAATAAATATAAGCCAAAATGAAGCGAAGACATTAAAAGAAAATTGGTCAAAAGATAAAATAGGAGAACTACAACGTGTTTTGGTAGATTATCAATTACATCAGATGAAATTGGGTAGTGGTCCAAAATTATTTAAAATTATATGGGATGTATTTAATGTTATAGAAAACAAGGAATCAGGATATAAATTATTGGATGTAGGTTGTACAAGTGGTTATTACAGCGAAGTAATAGATTATTTTTTTCCGAATGTATTTAACTATAATGGTTGTGATTATAATTCATCATCAGTAGAATTAGCAAAAAAATATTATCCAAGCAAGAATTTTTTTGTAAATGATTTGACAAATTTAACAATAAATGACAAAGAGTATGATATAACATTTTTATCTGGTGTAATAGAACATGTACCTGAATATAAAAAAGGAGTAAGTGAATTATGCAGAGTAACAAAAAAGTATATAGTTCTTCATAGAATTTGGTTACAAGATGGTCCAACAACATGTAAGAAGGGAACGCAATTTTTTGTGCCAGTTATTAGAAATTACTATAATAAAAAGGAGTTTTTTGATATTTTAGAAACGGGGTCATTTATAAAGATTTGGGAAAGTGAAACATATGATACAAATTGCAAGTCATATGTATTAAAAAGAAAAGAAATAGATTAATGATATATTTGATTATAGTGTAAGATAGTGTTGAGATAAACAGAAAAAAAGGCACTATGGCGTGGATAGTGCGGCAGGTTCGCGTGAACTTGCGGGGATTAGCGGGGTAGTAGTGGGGGATTAGT
>Ga0206127_1003390_pt1 | contig 14815 bp, 11 predicted proteins | sample Helgoland_Spring_6_FD_148646 | JGI IMG/M metagenome (GOLD analysis project Ga0206127, IMG submission 148646) | Pelagic subsurface seawater microbial communities from Kabeltonne, Helgoland, North Sea - Helgoland_Spring_Bloom_20160419_1 | ecosystem: Environmental > Aquatic > Marine > Epipelagic ...
AGTTGGTAGAGCGTCAGCCTTCCAAGCTGAATGTCGCCAGTTCGAACCTGGTCTTTCGCTCTAAAAGACTTAATTATCAAATTAAGTCTTTTTTTATGCGCTGTAATTATTTAAGCATACTAAAAATTCCCGTGAATTAATCACTCTTTAAACTATCGTTAAATTACCTTCAATTTTATAATTCTTTTAATTTATCCCCAAAAAAAAGTAGCAAAACAATTGGCACTGCCAATGCAATAACAAAAATAGAATTTGTCTTAAATAATACAGGATTTAAAGCAAGTGTTAATAGAAATCCTCCAATTGCGCCTCCTAAATGAGCTGCATGGCCAATGTTTCCTAATTGTTGTTTCATTCCATAAATGGAATATAATAGATAACCTACCCCAAAAATATAACCAGGAATGGGAATTGCAAAAAATAAGTACAATTGCATATCAGGGAATAATAATATTGAAGAATATATAATACCAGAAACTGCACCAGAAGCTCCAACTGCACTATAATATGGTTCTTTTCTGTGATATTGTAATGTATATAAACTTCCAGCTAATAAACTCCCAAAATAAATAATTAAAAAAGATGTTGTACCTAAAAATTGTGTAATAATATTTCCAAACGCATAAAGTACATACATGTTTAAAATTAAATGCAACCAATCTACATGCAAAAAACCAGAGGTTAACATTCTTATTTTTCCATCACCTTTTACTTTACTTATTTGAAATTTATATTTATCTAAAAAAGCATAATCATCAAAGCCCTTTAGAGAAAATAAAACATTCGCAATAATAACTAGTAAAACAATAGGATTTGTGTTATTTAACATAGTACAAAAGTAGCAAAATTGGTTTGGTTTTACTATTAAGTTATAATAATAATACTCATATTTGTAGCACATAACTAAGCGTATGCAATTTATAATTTTTGCTTTAATTTATCCTTTTATTTGGTTGCTTTCTAAACTACCAATGCGCGTTTTATACATTATATCTGATATCCTTTTTTTATTTGTTTATCATGTTTTTAGATATCGAAGAAAGGTGGTTTTTGATAATTTAGGCAAGGCTTTCCCAAAAAAAACGGACAAAGAAAAAAAGTGGATTTCAAGAAATTTTTCCAAACATTTTACTGATTTATTTATAGAAACTATCAAAGCCATTTCCATTAGTGAAAAAGAAATTATAAAACGTTATCAATATAAAAATACTGAATTAGTAAATACTTATTTAAAACAAGGCAAAAGTATTGCTTTTATAAGCGCACATCAAGGAAATTGGGAATGGTTTGCAAGTGCTCCCTTAGTATTTAATTGCAGAGCAAGAGGAGCTTACACAAGTTTAGGTAATCGCTATTTTGATAAAATAGTAAAAGCCTCAAGAGAGCGTTTTGGTTTTATTTGTTATAATTCTTCTAAAACAGTAAAAGCTTTTTATGAAGATTACAAGCAAAAAAAACAAAGTATTTATTTGCTAATTAGCGATCAATCTCCGCAATTAGAACATAGTACATATTGGAAAGAGTTTTTTGACATAAAAGTTCCTTTTCATATTGGTGCTGAAAGCTTGGCAAAAAAGTTCGATTTGGTAGTTATAAATTCATCTACAAAAAGAATTAGAAGAGGGTATTACGAAACCGAGTTTACACTAATTTCAGATACTCCTAAAACTGTGAATAATTACAAAATCATAGATAAATATATTTCTTTAACTGAAACTGCAATAAAAAAACAACCTGAATTTTATCTTTGGTCTCATAAAAGGTTTAAACATCAACATCGATTTGAAGAATGGAAAAGTTCAAAAAGAAATAAACTCAAAATGAAATAGTTTTTAATATGATATTGAAGCCTATTTTTTCGAATTATTAATACGATATTTACAGCCTAATTATTATCTATGAATTTTATCATTTTCTGCTTAACGTATCCTTTAATTTGGCTAATTTCTAGATTACCAATGTTTATTTTGTATTTTATTTCTGATTTTTTTTATGTTTTACTTTATTATGTATTTGGATATCGTAAAGCCATGGTTTTGAAAAATATCTCATATGCTTTTCCTGAAAAATCTTCAAAAGAAAAAGAATTGATAAGGAAAAGGTTTTACAAACATTTTACAGATATTATGGTAGAAAGTATAAAATCATTCTCTATATCTGAAAAAACATTATCAAAGCGATACCGTTATAAAAATCCAGAATTAGTGAATAATTATGTTAAAGAAGGCAGAAGTATTGCTTTAGTTGGTGCTCATCTTGCCAATTGGGAGTGGTCTTTTGGCATACCTTTAGTTATAGATAATAAAATTTTCGGAGCCTACAATAAACTAAGAAATGAAACTTTTGAAAAAACTCTGAGAGAAAACAGAGAAAAATTTGGGGTAAAAGGAGCTAAAACTTCAGACTTTTTAAAGATGATTAAAAGTAATTTTGAGAATAAAATTCAAGGAGCTTATATTTTATTAAGTGATCAATCACCATTAATTACAAAAACATTTCACTGGAGCACCTTTTTTGGAGTTAAAGTACCTGTGCATACTGGAGCTGAAATGCTCGCTAAAAATTACAATTTAGTAGTCATTAATTACAAAGCTAAAAAAATAAAAAGAGGTTATTATGAAACTGAATTTGAACTCATTACTGAGAATCCAAAAGAATTTAACGATTATGAAATTACAGATCAGTTTTTACGAATTACAGAGAAAAATATAAAAGAACAACCTGAAAATTATTTATGGTCTCATAATAGGTTTAAACATAAAGATCGTTTTAAAGAATGGGAAAAATTACAGGAAACTAGACAGCAAACCAAGAAGTAACCAACTCTTTTTCTATTGGTGTAAAAGTTTTATGTACATAATCATTTTTAATTGAATCATATTTATAATCTTTTGACCAATCCTCTATATTTTCTGATAATTCATGCAGAGCATGACAAATAAATTGTAATTCTTGAGTTGTTATTGTTGGGTGCAAAGACATACGAACCCAACCTGGTTTATCTGTATTGCAACCTTCTAAGATTTGATCTTTTATCCTATTGGAGGTTTCTTGATCTACATTCAATAGAAAATGACCATAAGTACCAGCGCAAGAACAACCTCCTCTAGTTTGGATTCCAAAACGGTCATTCAATAATTTTACCACCAAATTAAAGTGGTATTTCTCAAAATAGAAAGAAAAAATACTTAATCGTTTTTTATGATTTGGGGCTAAAATTTTTACACCTTTTAAACTCTCTAAAGTATTAAAAACAACTGTGTTGATTTCGTCTTCTCTCCTTTTGATATTATAAGTACCCATTTTCTCTTTCAATTGCATTGAAAGAGCAATTTTTATAGTTTGTAAAAAAGCTGGGGTTCCACCATCTTCCCTAGTTTCTACATCATCAAAATAATCATGTTGCCCCCAAGGATTTGTATAACTTACGGTTCCTCCTCCTGGATTATCTGGCACGGTATTTTTATATAGTTTTTTATTAAAAACTAAAACTCCCGAGCTTCCTGGTCCTCCCAAAAATTTATGCGGTGAAAAAAATATTGCATCCAACATTTCATCTTCATCTTCTGGATGCATATTAATATTAACATAAGGCGCACAACAAGCAAAATCTACAAAACATAAACCATTATATTTATGAATTAACTTGGCAACTTTGTGATACTCTGTTTTAATACCGGTAACATTAGAGCACGATGTTATGGAAGTTATTTTTATTTTTCTGTGCTGATATTTTTGAATACATTTTTCAAAACTATCTAAACAAACTAAACCTGCATTATTACATGGAACAACTTCCACATCTGCAATAGTTTCTAACCAAGAAGTTTGATTAGAGTGATGCTCCATGTGAGAAATAAAAACTATAGGCTTTAGTTCTTCAGGAATTTGGGTATGATTTTTTAAATTTTCTGAAACTTTTAAACCTAAAATTCGTTGAAACTTATTTACAACACCTGTCATGCCAGATCCTGTAGTAATTAAAACATCATTTTCATTTGCATTTACATGACGTTTTATAATATTTCTAGCCTCATGATACGCTAATGTCATAGCCGCTCCTGAAGTTGAAGTTTCTGTATGAGTATTTGCTACAAAAGGACCAAATTCATTGCTGATTTTATCTTCGATTGACCTATATAATCTCCCACTTGCAGTCCAATCACAATATATCAAATTTTGCTCTCCGTAAGGAGAATTAAAGGTCTGATTTATGCCTATAATTTGTTCTCTATATTGCGAAAAATACTGCTCTAAGTTCATAATTTATATTTTAAAAAAGTCTGAATTTCCCTCCAATAAGTATATTATTTTGAAAATAAAAGAAACTTTGTGAAGCGCTTTCTAAAGAATTTAAAGATGTTTTTATATCTGGCATGTTAATATACCCAATTTTATACTCAGTCTGTATATAAAAATGCTTTAAAAAAGTAATATTTAAAGCTCCAACTGTAGAAACTCCCCAACCAGAAATATGATAATCATCATGTCTTTCTTTTCCTAATAAACTAGTATCTGTTTTAGGATATAAAATTCCGGTACCAAAACCCTCTGTTAAATTTATCTGTAAATTCTTTGAATCTAGACCAAACCAATGATCTATATTATCAAAACGTTTTACTTCTACGTTTATATAATTTAAACCATCTGTATGTTCTAGCCTTAGAAAATCTTCAGTTAATTGTATTTGTTGATTATTATAAATACCATCGTATTTAGCATTTCCAATATTTATATTTCCGTCAATATCTACAAATTGATCGTCATTAACAACATATTTCATATGATCCACACCTATGGAAACGGTATAATTTTCTTTAAAAAAATAACCAATTCTAAAGTTGGTTTGTGGTTTTGTAATATTTGTAATTCCAAAATATTTACTAAACGAAAATTTTGATGGAGTATCTTGTGCACTAACATCGTATAATGTAAAATCGTAATTTTCACCTTTAAAACGAATATCAGATTTAGAATAACTAGACCAGTTCCATCCCCAATAAACAAAAAATTTACCTTTATTTACAACTTTATTCTTTTTTACTAATTTTTTCTTTTGTTGAGCTTTTAAAGGCAACACTAAAAAAAACATCCCTAAAATTATAGTAAATAATTTCAATACTTCTTATTTTATAATTTCTTTAATTTCGTCAATAAATCTTCTGGCCAATGCATCAGCATCTTCCTGAGATTTTGCTTCAGTATAAATTCTAATAATTGGTTCTGTATTCGATTTTCGCAGATGAATCCATTCCTCTGCGAAATCAATTTTTACACCATCAATTGTATTTACATCTTCGTTCTTATAAACGGATGCCATCGTAGCTAAAATATTATCAACATCTATTTCTGGAGTTAATTGAATTTTATTTTTACTCATAAAATAACTTGGATAGGAATCTCTAAGTTGCTTACAAGATATTTTTTTATTTGCTAAATGCGATAAAAATAATGCAACTCCCACCAATGAATCACGACCATAGTGCGAAGCAGGATATATAATACCTCCATTACCTTCACCACCAATTACAGTATTGGTTTCTTTCATTTTAATTACAACATTTACCTCACCAACTGCACTTGCAGTATAAGTTCCACCATGTTTTTGAGTTACATCTCTTAACGCTCTTGAAGATGATAAGTTAGAAACAGTATTTCCTCCACCAAGTTTGCCTAAAACGTAATCTGCACAGGCTACTAAAGTATATTCTTCTCCAAACATAGAACCGTCTTCAGAAACCAAAGCAAGTCTATCTACATCTGGGTCTACAACAATTCCGAAATCTGCTTTTTCTTTTACAACAAGATTAGAGATATCCGTTAAGTGTTCTTTTAAAGGTTCTGGATTGTGAGGAAACTGACCATTTGGTGTACAATACAATTCTATACATTCTACATTTAATTCTTTTAATAAAGCAGGAATAAAAATTCCACCTGTAGAATTTACTCCATCAACCACTACTCTAAAATTAGCATTTCTAATAGCTTCAACATCTACCAATTCCAAATTTAAAACTTCATGAATATGTTTTTGTAAATAAGATTGATCTTTTGTATAGCTTCCTAAATCATCTACTTCAGCAAAATCAAAATCATCATTTTCTGCTGTTTTCAAAATTACTTTTCCATCTTCTCCATTTAAAAACTCACCCTTTTCATTTAACAACTTTAAAGCATTCCATTGTTTTGGATTATGAGAAGCAGTTAAGATAATTCCGCCATCAGCCTCTTCTAATGGAACAGCAACTTCAACAGTTGGTGTTGTAGATAACCCTAAATCAACAACATCAATGCCCAAACCTACTAAAGTATTTGCTACTAAACTAGAAATCATTTTTCCAGAAATACGAGCATCTCTGCCAATTACTACTTTTATTTTCTTCTTTTTATCGTTTCTATTCTTTATGAATACTCCATATGCTGAAGCAAATTTTACAACATCTAAAGGTGTAAGATTATCGGCAGTTTTCCCACCAATTGTTCCTCTAATTCCTGATATTGATTTTATTAATGTCATTTTATATTTTTTTGATGCGCAAAGATAAATCATTTCAACTTTAAATAAAATCTAGTGAAGAGAAACAGTATTAAAATTTGTTATATCTTCGAATGAATATTAAAAAGATTTTAAATTATGAAAAGAAACAAACTATTGAAACTTATTCATATAAGTTTATTTATCTCTTTTTTTAGCAACCTATTTACTTATTCTCAACAAACAAGATTATTACGTCAACCTGATATAAACGCCGATACTGTCGTTTTTACTTATGGTTCTGATGTATGGTGGCATTCCATTAAAACAAAAGAAACGAAAAGGATAACTAGTACTTCTGCTGTAGAAGCAAATCCCAAAATATCTCCAGATGGAAAATGGATAGCTTTTACTTCCAATCGTTCAGGAACTGCATCTGTATATATTGTATCCTCTAATGGAGGAACACCCAAACGATTAACTTGGCATCCAAATGGCTCTAGGGTAAGAGGTTGGAGTAATGATGGAAAATCTGTTTTATACGCTAGTTCTAGAGAAACAGCTCCAAGACCTTACAATCGGTTATGGACAATTTCTGTAAAAGGAGGTTCTCCAAAATTAGTCTCTAACCAATGGGGTTTTGATGGTTCGTTTTCTCCAAAAGGAAATCAAATTGTAATTGATAAAATGAGTCGTTGGGATAGCGAATGGAGAGCTTATCGTGGTGGGCAAAATACTCCATTAATTATTTTGGACACAAAAACATCTAAAGAAACTTTATTACCACATACAAATACAACTGATGTAAAACCTTTATGGATAGATAATGATATTTATTTTCTTTCTGATAGAGATTTAGTAATGAATATTTGGAAATACAATATAAATTCTAAAAACCTTACTCAGATTACTAAATTTAAAGGTTCTGACATTAAATGGATTTCTGGAAATAAAAAAGATATTGTCTATGAAAGAGAAGGATATATTTATACATATTCATTAGTAACAGAAAAATCAAAAAAAATAGATATTACTGTTGTTGGAGATTTTCCTTGGGCAGAAACTAAATTTCAAAATGTAACTAGAAATGCAACTTCTGCATCTTTATCTCCAAATGGAAAAAGAGCAATTATGGAAGCTCGTGGTGAAATTTTTACGGTTCCTTTAGAGTTTGGAAATACACGAAACATTACAAAAAGTTCTGGTACCGCAGATAGAGCTCCAATTTGGTCTCCAAAAGGAGATAAAATTGCATGGTTTTCTGATGAAGATAGAAAAGGATATGCATTGTTTACTGCAAACCAAGATGGAATGTCTGATAAAACAAAAATCTCAATTGGGGAATCTAAAATGGCCTGGAATCCAACTTGGTCGCCAAATGGTAAATACATTTCTTTTATCGATGATGACGTTCGTCTGCGATTGGTAAACTTAGAAACTAAGAAAATTAATACTATCGATATTGGAGGAAACAATCTAGAAAGAAATTCTATTAAAATGCAATGGTCTCCAGATTCTAGTTGGATTGCTTATACCAAATCAGCTACTAATAATTTTAACCAGATTTATATTTGGTCTACAGAAACAAATACTTCAAAAGCTATTACAGATAGATTTGCAGATTCGTTTTCTCCTGTTTGGGATTTAAATCAAAAACAATTATATTTTTTAGCAAGTACAAATGTAGCCTTAGGTTCTGGTTGGGCCAATACAAGCGCCATGACATCTAACCCAAGTTATGCAGCATATGTTATTAATTTAGATAAAAATGATTCATCCCCTTTTAAAGCAAAAAGTGATGAAGAAACAATTACCTCTGATAAAAAGGAAACTGAAAAGGAAAATGATGCTAAATCTAAAAAAATCAATATAGATTTTGAAGGTATTTCTAGAAGAACATTTTCCTTGGGAATACCAATAAGAAATTACAGCTATTTATTAGCAGGTCCAAAAGGCTCTATATTTATAGCTGAAAGAATTGAAAATCAGAGAGGTGCTACTTTAAAAAAATATTCACTTAAAACAAAAAAAGCTGTAGACTTTATAACAGGCGCTGGCAATGTTTCAGTTACTTCCAACGGAAAACATATGTTAGCTAGAGTAAATGGAAGTTGGAAAGTTATAAAAACTGCTGGTGCTTCAGGAAAATCGGGAAAAGCACTAAAAGTAAACCTACAAATGAAATTAGACCGTATAGCAGAATGGGAACAAATGTTTGAAGAGGCTTATCGATACGAGAGAGATTATTTCTATGACCCAAATATGCATGGAAGAGACTGGAAAGTTGTTTACAAAAGATATGCTCCTTTGGTACCTTTTATTAAACATCGAGCGGACTTAAATTACATATTAGATCAGGTAAATGGTGAATTATCTGTGGGACACAGTTTTGTGAGAGGAGGAGATTTTCCAAGTATCGAACGTTCTCAAATTGGAATGTTAGGAGCAAATATATCTACAGAAAATAATCGCTATAAAATTGATAAAATTTATACTACAGAAAGTTGGAATCCTGGATTATCGGGCCCTTTAGATGCTCCAGGACTAAATATTAAAGAAGGATATTATATTGTTGGAATCAACGGTAAAGAAATCACTAGTAATAATAATATTTTTGAATATTTGGATGGAACCAATGGAAAACAAACAATCTTACATATTAATAATGAAGCAAAATTTAAAGATGCTTGGACAGAAACCATAGTACCGATTAGAAGTGAAAATAGTTTACGACAAAGAACTTGGGTTGAAGACAATAGAAGATTAGTTGATAAACTATCTAATGGAAGATTAGGATATGTTTGGATACCTAATACAAGTGGACCAGGTTATGTGTCTTTTAATAGGTATTATTTTGCCCAACAAGATAAAGAAGGAGCAGTAATTGACGAACGATTTAATGGTGGTGGCCTGTTAGATGATTATATGGTTGACTTAATGACACGTAATATTCGTGCTGGATTAACCAATGAAGTTCCTAACGGAAAACCTTTTAAATTACCTGCTGGCATTTTAGGCCCGAAAGTTTTATTGATTAATGAAATGGCTGGTTCAGGTGGTGATTTCTTTCCTTGGGTATTTAAACAGCAAAAGGCTGGAAAACTTGTTGGAATGACTACTTGGGGTGGCTTAGTGAAATCATCTACACATTATCGATTAATTGATGGTGGCTCGTTAACAGCACCAGATAATGCTGTTTTTGATCCTATTAAAAACGAATGGATTGCTGAAAATAAAGGAATTGTTCCCGATATTAAAGTAAGACAAGATGCCAAATCTTTATCTTTAGGAAAAGATCCTCAGCTAGAAAGAGCTATTCAGGAATTAATGAAACAATTACCTCAAAAAAGAAAAATTACTCCACCTGCTTACTCAAAACCAGCACAAGGAAATTAATAAATATTTTAAAAAAAGCCGATGCAAATTGCATCGGCTTTTGAATCTATAGGAAAACTATAAGAATTATTTTTTCTTATTACCTTCTTCCATTTTTTTCTTTAATGCTGCAAGACCTCCAATATCTCCTAATGTAGTTCTTTCTGCATCTTGAGATTTTTTAGCTTGTGCCTTAATGTTCTTACGTTCTTGATCTTTAAAGATAGAAGTATGAGAAATTACTACTCTTCTATATTCTTTAGAGAATTCTAAAACGATAAATTTTAAAGTTTCACCTTTACCTAATTTAGTACCATCTTCTTTCTCTAAGAATCTACTAGGTGCGAAACCTTCTACTCCGTCAGGAAAAGTTACTACAGCTCCTTTATCATTCTTGTCTTTTACAACACCTTCATGTATAGAACCAATTGCGTATGTAGCTTCGTGTGCATCCCAAGGGTTATCTTGAGTTTGTTTATGACCTAAATTTAGTTTTCTATTATCAACATCTAATTCTAGAACTTGAACTTCTAATTTTTGACCAACAGTTACAAAATCTGATGGATGCTTAATTTTCTTAGTCCAAGATAAATCAGAGATATATACTAAACCATCAATTCCTTCTTCTAACTCAACAAATACACCAAAGTTTGTATAATTTCTTACAGTACCTGTGTGTGTTGAACCAATTGGGTATTTGGTGGTAATATCTGTCCAAGGATCTGGATGTAATTGTTTGATACCTAAAGACATTTTACGATCCTCTCTGTCTAAAGTTAATATTTGTGCTTCAACTTTATCTCCGACTTTTACGAAATCTTGCGCAGAACGTAAGTGAGTTGACCAAGACATTTCAGATACGTGAATTAACCCTTCAACTCCTTGTTCAACTTCTACAAAAGCTCCATAATCAGCCAAAACAACAACTTCTCCTGTTACTTTATCACCGACTTTTAAAGATCCGTCTAAAGCTTCCCATGGATGAGCAGACAATTGCTTTAATCCTAACTGAATTCTTGATTTGTTATCATCAAAATCTAAAATTACAACATTTAATTTTTGATCTAATTCAACTACCTCGTTTGGATGGTTAATTCTAGACCAAGATAAATCTGTAATATGTACTAAACCATCAACACCACCTAAATCAACAAATACACCATAAGAAGTAATGTTTTTAACAACACCTTCTAATACTTGTCCTTTTTCTAGTTGACCAATGATTTCTTTTTTCTGTAATTCAATGTCAGCTTCAATAAGTGCTTTATGAGATACCACAACATTTTTAAATTCATGGTTGATTTTTACAACTTTGAACTCCATTGTTTTCTCTACATACTGATCGTAATCTCTAATTGGTTTTACATCAATTTGAGATCCTGGTAAAAATGCTTCGATTCCGAAAACATCTACAATCATACCACCTCTTGTTCTGCATTTAACGAAACCGTTAACTACTTCACCTGTTTCGTGTGCATTATTTACACGTTCCCAAGCCTTAATTACTCTAGCTTTTTTATGAGATAATACTAACTGACCAGAAGAATCCTCTCTTTTATCAACTAACACTTCTACTTTATCACCTGCGGATAAACCTTGGTTGTAACGAAATTCATTTAGAGAAATTACTCCCTCAGATTTTGAATTGATATCGATTATTGCATCTCTATCAGTAATTCTAATTACAGTTCCTTCAATTACGTCACGCTCATTCACGAAACCTACAGTTCCTTCTAATGCCTTTTCAAAAGCCACCAATTTTTCTTGATCAACTTCATCAATACCTTCTTCGTATCTATGCCAGTTAAAATCAGCTAAAAATTGTTCTGGATTTACAGTCTCTTCAACTGATTCTTCAACAGCAGGTGCTGATGTTTCTTGTACTTCAGTAGCTTCTAATTGCTCTTCAGTGTTTTTTGTTTCTTCAGACATTTGTCTAAAATAATTTGTATCTTGTTGTTCTTCAGATTTTTAACGATAAAAACTTCAAGAGATGTTTTTATAAATTGCTTATTTAAACCCTTTTTTAAATCTGTTCTCGTGAAAAGGTTTGCAAATTTACAAAATTTCATTCATTATTTATGTTTTAGATCTAAATAATTTCTATTAATTCTAATTATATTTACAACTGATAATCAAAACCTTATGAAGTCAAACATTCGAATTTTATTTATATTACTAATTATAATACATTTTTCCTGTAAAAAAGAAACTATATCAATAATTAAACATCACAAATCGCATGAAAAAAGTAGACAAAGCGTTCCATTCTCTGATGTTGTTGAAGTTAATAATTTCTTTTTCTTGTCCGGACAAATTGGTAAAAATCATAAAACAGGAAAATTGGTAGAGGGTGGAATTGAGAATGAAACAACACAAACCCTAAAAAATATTCAAGATATCCTAAAATATCAGAATTTAAATTTAAGAGATGTTGTAAAATGTACTGTAATTCTCTCAGATATTAATGATTTTTCTAAAATGAATGGAATTTATCGCACATTTTTCAAGGAAAATTTACCTGCAAGAACTACATTTGCAGGCGATTTAGTAGGTGATGCAAAAATTGAGATTGAAGTTGTAGCAGCAAGAAAATAAATGGATAAAAAAACAAAAGATTTAATTGATAAAGGTATTATGCTTCCTTTAATGGAAGAATTTTATACCATTCAAGGCGAAGGCTCACATACGGGCACAGCAGCATATTTTATTAGGGTTGGTGGTTGTGATGTAGGCTGTCATTGGTGTGATGTTAAAGAGAGTTGGAACGCAGATTTACATCCACCAACTTTAGCGGATACTATTGTAAATAATGTTAAAACATATGCCAATACTGTCGTAATTACTGGAGGAGAACCGCTAATGTGGTCAATGGATTATATTACAAACCTTTTGCAAAAAAATAATATTAAAACTCATATAGAAACCTCTGGTGCTTATTCTTTTTCAGGGAAATGGGACTGGTTTTGTTTATCACCAAAGAAAACAAAACTTCCTTTAGATGATGTTTATCCTGAGGCTAATGAATTAAAAATGATAATTCATAATAAATCAGATTTTAAATTTGCTGAAGAACAGGCTGCAAAAGTTTCTCATAAATGCCAATTATTTTTACAGCCAGAATGGAGCAAAAAAGAGAAGATGACTGAGCAAATAGTAGATTATGTGATGAAAAATCCAAAGTGGAAAATTTCACTCCAAACGCACAAATATTTAAATATACCTTAATAAATCTTAGTACAATGTTATGTTAAAGTTAGCGTATATATAGTCTATTCTATTTGATTAAGTTTTGTATCAACTAAAGAACAAATTCTCTCAAATTGTTCTTGAATGCCCATATCAGAATTATCAAATTCAATAGCATCTTCAGCCTTTCTTAAAGGAGAATCTTCTCTGGTAGAATCAATTCTATCTCTTTCTTGTACATTAAATAAAATATCCTCAAAACCTACATTATCTCCTCTATCAATTAGTTCTTTATAACGTCTTGTAGCTCTTTTGTCTGCAGAGGCCGTCATAAATAATTTCAATTCTGCATCAGGAAAAACAACAGTTCCAATATCTCTTCCGTCCATTACAATTCCACCTTTTTTCCCCATCTCTTTTTGCTCAGCTACAAGCTTTTTTCTAACTTCCGATATAGAGGCAACCTTACTTACCAATTTAGAAACTTCAAGAGTACGAATTTCTTTTTCTACATTAATCTCATTTAAAAACATTTCAGCAGACCCTGCCACATCATTGTAAGAAAATTCAAGAGAAATATGAGCTAAATTAGATATTAATTCTTCTATTTTTAAAAAATCGATACCTACAAGTAGATTCTGTTTTGCAAACAACGTTACAGCCCTATACATAGCTCCCGTATCTACATAAATATAATTGTATTTTTTTGCTAGTAGTTTAGCTATAGTACTTTTTCCTGTTGATGAAAAACCATCTATGGCTATCGTAATTTTGTTTCTCATTTATTTTCTATTTAAATCAAACTCCAAACTGAAAGTACTCGAATTTGTTGCCGAATGGAACTTAGAATATGCATAATTAAACTTAATTCTATTCATTTTTATTCCAAACCCCATAGATATACCTCCGAAAGTTCTTACGTTTTGCAACTTTAATTCAGCAGATCTTCTAAAATTGTACCCTGCTCTAATATTGATTAAACTTTTTGGAAATAATTCCGCACCAATAACTATATGTCTTGAAAAGTTATCTAAAAAATTTAATTCCTGTTCATTTACATTTCCCTCTAAATCTCTAGTTTGTTCCGAAGGATTGGGCACAGATATATCCCATTGTTGTAAATTATCTAAAGTAAAGTACCATTTTAATGGTACATATTCTAATTGATAAGATGCACCAAAGGAAACTTTAAATGGTAATCGTTCATTTACTCCATTATATGATTTCACCTGAGTTCCCATATTTCTTGCAACCAATGTAAAAGAATAAGGTTTATATGGACTGTAATACAAAATAGCGAGGTCCGAAGCAAAACCAATAGATGTATAATTACTTATATTTGAATTAATTAATTTTAAATTGATACCGAAATATAAATTTGTCCAAGGTAAGTTTCTTGCATATCCTAATGATATAGCAATATCATTTGCCGTAAAATTACCATTTTCAATTCCAAATTCGTCCGAACCAATCAAAGAACCGTAATTCAAATATTTAATATTAGTATGGATTGAACCAAATCTTCTAGAAATCAATTTAGAATAAGAAAGTGATCCTGTATTTATACCGGCCAAATAATTAGAATAATTTACGGTCAATTTACCGTCGATTTCAAAATTAATTGTTGATGGATTCCATGTAGGTTGATTCACATCATCAGTTAATGTTAAAACTTCACCTCCTAAAGCAATTTGTCTGGCAGATGTGGATAAATTTAAAAACTGATAAACACTTTCACCACCAACCTGAGCGTAAATAGCTGCATTCAGTATTAAA
>Ga0206127_1003395_pt1 | contig 14806 bp, 34 predicted proteins | sample Helgoland_Spring_6_FD_148646 | JGI IMG/M metagenome (GOLD analysis project Ga0206127, IMG submission 148646) | Pelagic subsurface seawater microbial communities from Kabeltonne, Helgoland, North Sea - Helgoland_Spring_Bloom_20160419_1 | ecosystem: Environmental > Aquatic > Marine > Epipelagic ...
AGGCTGAGAATACAGCAAGAGATTTAGCAATACCAATTGTATTGTTGCCATCGTAAGAAACGAGGTTATCAAAACGATCTGCCGTAGCAGGTTCGTGTAAAAATGCTTCATAATCTTCTAATTTTAATGTTTCGTTTAAATAACTATAAGCGACTGCATGGACAGTTTCTTGTGATCCAAATATCATCGCCATTTGTTGTATCTCGTGTTTAGGAAACCATTTAACAACTTTTTGAGTCCAATAGTCGGACACGGCGCATTCTGTTTGAGCAAACCCAAGTAAAATGTTTCCGACGAGGTTTTTTTCTTTTTCATTTAGTTTTTCTTTCCAATCTTTAATATCACTCTGCATTGAGATTTCAGTGTGTAACCAAAATGCTTGTGCTTGTTTTAACCAACCTTCAGTGTAGTACTCAGGGTATTCAAACGGTTTGTACGCTATGCGCTCATCAAATAAACCCATTACTTATATACTGTTAGTGCTAAGTCTATAAATGGTAAATATAGTACGTGTATGTCTATATCAAGCTCTTTGTATGATCTAAAACCTAGCAGTACTCCAGGATAAAAACCTATTTCTAAAGACCAGGCTGATTCATTTTCGTTTTCTTTCATGTGCATTTAATATTATATCTTTTATGTAATTGTTCTATGTCTTTTGATCTTACTTTTCCCTTAGCTTTCCAGCTCCACTTTACGAACTTATCTATTTGACGCTCAGCGTATCTTTGTCTAGCTATTCGTTTTGCTTCAAAAGGATTAACCTTACTGTCTCGTCGCATTCGTTTTGGTTTTGTGGTTTATATAAAGTTACATTGGGAAACTGTCTTACTATAAGTTGCTTAAATAACTTCCATCGCATAGGAAATGATTCATTAGCTCTACCTTTGGTTTCAATTATAAAATCTTCACCTATAAAATCAGGAGTGTACTTAATTGGTAATATACGCTTACATCCTCTATTTTTGTAATCACCTTTACCATTTGACTGTCTTTCATAGACTTCGTTTTCAAAATGAAAACCATTTAGTAAAACAAAAGTTTCTCCTTCGTACTTGGCTTTTATTTTAGCTTTACGCAAAGCTATATACATATACTTTTCAAGACCAGAAGCAAAATCAATACCATCATATGATACTTTTTTTGATCTTACAGGTCCTCTCTTACCCCGCTTACGTTTATAAGTTTTCTTCATAATGTTCACCAGTATTACCGTTTTGACCTATAACATTCATACGATTCATCATAGCATCTTCAATCTCGTCAGTTAAACAACGTCTTGCTGCTTCAATATATAATAACGCATCCATTAGTTCTTCTTGAACATCAACTAAAAACCTATCAAGATCTTTTTCTTGACCGACAATTTCTTGCATCATCGTAGCTCCGTATTTTTTTTGACCCACTAGACTGCGTTGATCCATTTTAGCTAGTACCTGTTGAACTATTTTATCTTCAGTTTTAATTCTCATTACAGTGTTTGTTTTAAGTTTTCAGATTTAACAAAAGTTCCATTAATCATTTTACCTTGTCTAGACTTTATAACATTATATGCACTGTCTATGCATTCTTCTATGTTATAACCTCTAAGTTCTGATAAGTTTGTTAACACTACAACCATGTCACCTATAGCATCTACAACTTCAGGCTCATCGTTTTTTAGTATAGCCTGAGCAAGTTCACCTGCTTCTTCCATTAGCTTTACAAATTGAGTTCTAGAGTCGCCTGATTTATATATACCTTTGTCTTTAGCCCAGGACCTTATTAAATCAAACCTTTCGCAATCAGCTTTATTACTTATACACTCTTCTTTTTTGTTTAAAAATTCTGAAGCATAAGCCTTGTTGTATATGTAACACCTATTTACATTAAACATAGATGTTTTAGCGTTTTTAACTATCCAATCAGAAGTTTGATCATCTAAACCAAAAGTACCGTGGTTGGTGTGCCATTTTAAACCTATATTATCCAATAGATTACCTTTAAGTTTATTCAAAGGTATTGGAAAGGTTGTTGTTTGTTCTGTTACATTTAATTTCATTTGATTGTTTTTATTAATTAAATTTCTATAAGATTGTCTATCAACCTTATAGCCATGAGACTGTTGAAGTTCTATTTCTTTGTCTGATATATAATCTATATCATCACTAGTAAGTAGAACTTCGTATTCGTCTGCGCTGTAGCCTTGTTGGCGCGTAACCCTGTCTTTAAGATTACATGTAACTCCTATTTTTTTACCCGGAATATGGTATAAATAATACATCATTTTTTATAGTTTATTTTTATATAAGTGCATGTTGTGTGCGTGGTGGTAATACCAACCCGTCTCGATATGTAACATATCTGCAACCATTTCTTGTAATGATGCAAATTGATACTGGTCATTGCAGAAACCGTACCAGATGTCATTAGAACGCATATAGACAGACATACAAAGCTTTTTGTCTATGATCGAAAACTGTATAGCATAAGTACAAGGAGTGTCCTTGTCATATCTATCGTGTTCTTTTGCATCGTATATACTTATAGCAGCTTGCCTAGTATCTGGATTATCTCTTAGCTTATTAACTACATAACCTAATTGGTTGTTTCTTTGCCATTGATAACCATAGTTAGAATTAACTTGACCATACTTATCAGCCATACGTTCCCATATTGGTGGTACTTTACCATATAACTCAGCTAGTTTATCAACACTAGGATCTCCAGACAGATACCAAGACCACTCAGCTGCAGCATATTTCTTACTCCACTTACGCTCAGTGTTTGTTATTGCTTTGTCTGAAGGATTATCTATATAAAAGCCACAATTAAATATAGCTTTTGTATCACCAAAGTCAATTCCTTCTTGTAGTATTTTATCTAACACTGCCTCGTAAGCTTCATTGGCGTTTTTAAACCTTGTTTTCATATTTATTTTTATAGTATTTATAGTACTCATACATCTTAATCCATATATCTAGTTTTTTATAGTCTTTTGGATCTGTGTTTGATTTACCGTTATTTAATATTTCTATAGTCCATCTAGCTTCTTTTATCGCTACTGGTGTAATATATATTTTATTTCTTATACACCATCTCATAGCTTCAGCCTCTTCTTTCGTCGGGGTATAATCACCCATATCCCATGGTGACTTTCTTTTAGCCATTTACTCCCAAGGCATTTTTTCAGCTGACACATCTAAAGGTTCATGAGGTATAAAACAACCTGACCTTGGCTCCCATTTAAAATGTGATTCAGCTCCATTTTCTCCTAAGTTTTGAAACTTAACCTTAAGAACTTTACATTTAACAGTCTTAGCTTCATAATCTCTGTGAACTAATAAACCATGATAAGAAGCATCGTACCATTCACCACCACCTTTAATATTATACATAGTTGGTTCTTCGATCTTACCATCTTTGTCTTTATACATTTTAGTTGGATGGGCTACAATAAATACTAGTACATCGTACTTTTTAGCAAAGATTTCAATCTTGCTTAAGTACTCCATAGTATATCTATTAACGTCTTCAGTTTTACAGTCTACGTCTCTAACTTTATTAAATGGATCAATAACTAGGCATTTAATACCTTTACGTTTAACTAGCTCAGCTCCTTTCTTTAGAACAGACTCTAATGTATAACGTTCCATATCAATGTGAAAGTAATTACTATTACAATGATCTGCTATTTGATTCCATTTATCACCACCAATATCTTCCTTAGAAGGCATACCTTGCCAAGTCTTACGCATTAACTTGTGTGCGTGCAGATAGGTAGGTACATTTTCAGGCGAAGCGAAAGCTGTTTTCCAGCCATAGTTTGCATTATAACCGACAACCATTTGGTCGACAAAATCACTTTTACCGGAAGAAGGAATACCAGTGACAGTAATAAATTGACCGGTATAAGTTGAAAAGATCTCATCAAAGTTACTAAGCCCGACTTGAAATCCTTTCTTAAAACCATTACGTACAAAATCGGTAATTTCGTCTTCGATATCCCTGAAAGTAGTAACATTTTCAAGCGGTACTGGTTTTGCTCCTGTAATTCTAGCTGTAAGTTTTTCTGCTCCATATTTTTGTAAGTATTCATTAGCATCTTTACAATCTTCAAATGTTGTTAAAAAACAAACTTCAGATCCAAGCCTTCTAATTAACTCTGTTTGTAATGCTTGTCCAGCTTCATCAGAGTCTACAGCTAATATAATCTTTTCTTTGTCTTCAAAGTAATCAATACAACTATCTAAGTAGTCTAAGTTATTAGAGTTAAGTGTTGCTCCATTGGGAACTGATATAGCGTTTGTTATACCAGCTTCGTGTAATGCTAACACATCCATTTCGCCTTCAACAATAACACAGTACTCATATCCTACAATACTATCTATATTATAAAAGACCTTCTCAGCCCCTTTATATAATTTAAAGTTCTTTCTTCCATCTCGGTATTTAACGTTAGTTAATTCGCCGCCCATAAAATAATTGAACTTTATAACATTCTCGGTTTTACCGGTCTGTGGCATCCACTCAGGACCCTCACTGATTTGTAAATCAATAAGAGTCTGAGCTGATATACCTCTTGTTCCAAACCATTCAATAACCTTATCACTAACAAACTCAGGTTTTTCTGGATTTGTTTTTACTTCAGGTTTTACATACACTTTCTCAGCAGAACCTTTACGTTGATAAGTGTGTAGTTGAAATGATTTGTTACAGTTGTGACAAGTACCGAGACCCCGTTCCCAATCATAAGAAGCACACTTAGCTTTCTTATTTGCGGGTTTTCTAGTGTGAGAGCATAAAGGGCAAGTACCCTGTTTTTTACCCTCTTCTAGACTATGCTGATTGAACTTGTCAATCGCAAATCCATTGATCTCTGTTGTCTGCATTTAATTTAATTTAATTTAATTATTAATCACCGTCCCTGCAATCAGGACATATATCACAAAAGTCGTGTTCTTCCTGCGACATGCTAGCATGACAAAATTGACACGCTAGCTCTCCGTTATTTCTATACATTAGAACGGTAGATCATCTTCTTGTGGAGTCAAAGTAGGTGCAGCCTGTTGAGGTTGACCGTCTCTTGGAGCAGCAGCAACATTGTCTCCATTAGTCCATACAACTTTTACATTTCCTAAATAAACTTTTGGAGCTTTAGCTTCACGTTCTTCTTTGGATTGTTCTACTACTACAGGGCCTTGATTACCATAATTATCAACCTCATCGTTTATAGTGATTGTAATTGGTAAATAAGACCCTTTTTTACCCTTGTAGATTTTATCCTTTGGGATCTCATTTAAATTAATGTTTGCTTTAATAATACTAGCCATTTGAATAGTTTTTTAAGACTATAAAGTCTTGTTAATAAAAAATTGTTTTGGATCGAAATCCGGTGTTTCGTAAAACAGTTTATACTGTTCTACAGCTCTTTGTACTTTATCTAGACCGCTTTCGTAGAAAGCATCTGAACAATCAAATAAACCTATTTGATGAGTGTTCTTATCTATGGCTATAAATAGTAAATCATAACCAAATAATCTTCGATAAATATACGCTTGACTGTCGTAGTTGTAGCGAAAGGCTGAGCTTCTGAATTTTGATATATCACTAGTTGTTTTAAGATCAATAACTAATTTCTCATCGTGGTTAACAATATCTGCTTTACCTTTCCACCACATCCCTTCAATCTCTCTAATTCCAGGTTGTTCATACTCGACATTAATACCATTGATTAGATCCATACAAACTTTGTTCTGTTTCATCGTATCAATTAGTAACTCTGTCTTGTCTACTTCATGTTGTAGTAAACACATTTCACCGCCTGAAATCTCCTTATAAGCCTTTGTGTTTCTTGTCGTAGATTCTACTATTTTAAAATTCTTTAGTTTATCTGGCTCTAATATAGCAGTGTGGAAATAACCACCGACTAAAAAATTAATATTAGTACCTTGACGTTTGTTAAGGGCTAAAGGGTTTTTTAACAACGTAGATATATCAGAATTACTTCTAAACTGTTGACCAAACTCTCCATAGTAATGTTCATCAATCTTAAGCTTTTCTAATATATCTTTTCTTGTTAAATCATCCATACTATAATGTTGTTAATTTAGTTTCTATCTCTTTAGAGATATTGTATTTAGCTTTTATAGCTGATAACTTACCTCCTTTTTTAATAAATTCCACTGCTTTTGGATAAGCTGGATCTTTTTCTGAGGTTAATGTGTTTTTAGCTTTCGGTGCTTTACCGTGTGTATTAGTTGCATCACTGTCTGCTGTATCATCAATTAGAAATAAATTTCCAAGAGCATATTTTTTAGCATAACTGGATGCACTACCAAACTGCTGAGGTACATTCATACCTTTTTGGTTTAAATCAATACCTACAATAGCATTAGCGTGTATAGCATTCTCGCCGTCACTAATTGTTGCTTGTGAGTTCATTATTGGAAATGGATCAAAACTGATAATTTCTTCATTGATTGTTACACTAACTCCTAACTCTAATAGAAAGGGTTTTGTTGCTTCTAGGATGTCTTCGGCTGATCTGAAGTTGTATTTGCCGAATGAATTAAATCTACTTTTTTTCGATTTAAATCTTGTCTGGACAGACGCCAGTTTGTCATTTAAGGTATTTAATTTCATATTAGTCTATACATATATAATTACATATTAATTTTAAGTTTTACATAAATTTTTTCACTTAACTTACAGAAAGTCAATCACTTGCGAGCTATCTACGTTGGCTATCAACTTGTCTATTGCAGCCTTTTTTATCTCAGATATTCGCACATAATTACTAACTCCAGTTATATTTAACTTAACAGCAATTTGTTTTGCTGAGTGTTTTTCACAGTCTAAACCGTAACTTAATCTAAGCACATCGTATTCAGCATTACTAAGGTACTGTTTCATTATACCCATCAAGTAAGCATTTATAAAATCTATATTATAAGGTTTTGATTCATCTTCAATAGACTGAGCGTAGCTCATATTATTGTCATCGTTCTTATAAGTATTATCTTTACTAGTATGACTACTGTCTAACGAAGCAAACATACTAGTTATAAATATTTTATTTAGATCTTCATTGTCTGGATTCTTACGTATTTCGTTTAGCTTATGTTCAGGTATTCTCATACCACCTTTGTTTATATCTATTCTTCTACGTATTGCACCTTTGATTCGTTTACTTAAAAATGATTTTAAAGTTTTTTCTACATCAGGTGATTCATCTATAACTAACCAGTCTATTTTATTCACAGCTTTAACTAAAGCCTCATTACCTATCTGTATCAAGTCATTGATACTTAATATACCGGAGGCTTGATCACTGGTTGAAAATTTTCTAGCTAAGTTCTCAACTAAAGGCATAAACTTAATTATAAGTTCATCTTTAGTGTACTCATCGTAAAATTTACCTTCAAGATTAGCTATAGATGTTTTAACATCTGTTTTATACCTTATATAATTTTGTACATTATACTTCTTCATATTGATCTATTTTTTCGAATGCTTCAGCCATAAGATTATCATTGGCGTAATATATATTACCTATGCTTGCCATCCATTCATTAAAATCTTTTCTCATAATTGTTGGTTTAATAATTCTTTTTCCTTCTTCAACGTGTTGTTCATATTCCTGTATATTGTTCTTGTTGAGCAATCAAGCAAGCCAGCTAAACCAGTTATAGTTATTTTCTTACCAAACTCGTTAATATCTAGCATGCATTGATAAATTGCTTCCGCGTCTATATTACTAGATTTACCTATCAACTTACCAACTATACTTAGTTTTTCACTGACAGTTAGCATGTTATGATCTTTAAATATTACTTTACGTAATTTATTTCTAGGTGGTTCATCAAGATCGCTCATTAGTACATCATATACTATTTTTTCATAGTGCCAGGAGCTAATATCAAAGGTAACAAATCCATTTTTCTTATCACATATAACCTTAGCCATATTATCAAACTGATCTTGATTCATGGTGGTATTTAGATACCATAAAACATACAAATGCCATTTAAGACTTTTGTAAGATGTTATCTTAGCATTAGTGTTAAACAATGTGTAGCATTCGTAAGTACCATTTTCAAAGAACATATACTTCTCAGTCTCTATAGTAGGTACATCGTTGATAGGGTCTTGTCTATATACGATGCCTCTGCTTACTAAGTATTTTATATTTCTTTTGTATGACATTAGCCCCTTACTATATACCCTTATAGGCTGTTGTCACAGTCCCTTTTTTCTTAGTTTTATTTTTTTTAAGATTTTCAATCTTATTTTTTATACCTCTAAAGTTGGTTGTCAAGTTGTGTACGTATAATTTTCTGCTCATCTTTATTCTTTATTTTATATTTTTCGTTTTCATAATAATTCCAGTATGCTGATATACTATCGTCTTGCACCTTGTATTCGTCTGGCATACATTGAGGAGGTTCTGTAAAAGTACCCACCGGCATTCCTAGTGGTAATTGTTTTAAAACTTCTTTGCATTTCTTAATTGTTAAATGTGTTTTGTTATATCTTTTAGTATATTCTTCTCCTAGCGCTAACATATGCTTATACAACCACATATATTGATATGAGTTTTGTCTGCACCATATAGTTGATGGATGATTATAATGCGCTTTCTTATACGGAACATCTACCATAGGGTAATTTAGTTCTGCATAATGATGATGTGCAGTACAAAGCATCTGGGCTGATTCTAAGATCATTTTAACCACATGCTTATTGTATTGTATCTTAGCAGCTTTAACTGGATCTCTGTGTAAATAAAATATATTCATTATCTATATTTTTTAGTATTACGTCCATACCAAGCATCTAGTAATTCATCAGCCACTTCGATACTAATCATGTTGTTATTATATAGTTTCCATATTGTCTTTGTCATACTCCTACTAATTTTACATAGGCTTTACCTGAGTATCCAGCTCCTGCCCATTTATTTTTCTGATCAATAGTTAATCTATATGATAGAGATTCTAGCTCTTGTATAGACATTCTGTTTATTTCTCTTGCTCTTTCTTGTTCTAGTTTATTCATAATTACGTAAGGTTTTATATAGTGGATGACGATAACTGTTAGCTTTAGTACGCTCGAAGTAAGTGAATGTAGCTCGCTTACCGATATAATCTTGTACATTTTCTAGTATATTGCGGCGATCTTGAAAGTTGTAGCCTTTGCCGATAGGACAACCGAACTCAATACCTTCATCATCGCGCATTAGAAACTTACCGATTAAGCCAGTAAACTTACCCTTGCCGGGTACATAACCTACAATAGTAGCTTCAGTGTCGTGAAAGTCTTTAAACTTTTGTAAGTTGTAAGAACGTTTTTGTTCGTAACTTTTGTTTAGTCTAAGTATAGAGCCTTCGTAGCCTTGAGCTAGGTGTACATTATGTAGCATCTTAGCTTCATCATAACTGTTGACTAATGTATTTTTAATAAGAGTTAATGAAGCAGCTATTGGTAGATTTGTAGTCAGCCAATTAAATCTCTGCTCATACACAGGACCTTGAGCAACAGTATCATAAACGTGGTACTGTACAAGGTGTTGTGCGTCTCTTATATCATCTTCAGTTGGCTTTTGTTTTCTAACTAAAGATATAATTTTCTCAAAGTCGTTATTCAATGCGTGATTGTAAAGCTCACCGTCTAATACAGTGAATGGATGCTTGTTGAAAAAGTCTTGTAGATCATACATTATATGTCTTACATTTTTAAACTCTTTACCTGTACGTGAGTAAGCACCGTCTTTAGTAAATATACAACGCACGCCATCTAGCTTTGGTTGTAAGAAAACTTTCTCGGACCAGTCGACAGGTTTTTTGTCTACTTTGTATGCGAGCATTGGTTTTATCATAATTCTTTTATTTTATCTTCTAAATATTTTATTTTCCCGTGTATAAGAGCAGCTTTAGCATAATCTTCTTGTTCTTCAGCTCTCTTTAATTCTTTTTCCCAGTGGTATATTTCTTCAAGCACTAGTTCTTTTGTCTCTTGCTCGACACTAATATTAAATTGCTGATCCCATTCGTCTTGCTTTTTTTGTAAAGCAATTAAAATAATATCAGCAACTTTATTAGCTAGAATGTCTAACTCTTTGTCTGTCATTTAGTTATCGTAGTTAAACGTGTAAACTGGTAAAACATATTTGTTAATGAATTTACCTTTTGACTGTGAAGATCTTAAACCTTCAAAGACATGATTTGGTACGCCTTCATAATTATAGCGACTGCCATTGTTAAACGTTAGAGTAAGTCTGTAGTCTTCGTACTTGTAACTTGCTCTGTCAATTGCTGTAGAGTTGACGTCTACAGTCTGCATTGGTAAAACTAATTTGTTCATAAGTATTTAATTTAATTGTTAATATTCATTTTTTATTATCCATTAGTGTTTTTATTTTGTTTGTAAACTAGTGGAACACTAAACCTACTTTATTTGTTTTGTTAAACCATCTTGTGGCCATCAAGTCAATACTAGAAGCATCCATATAACCGTCGCGTATAAGATCGCTGTGATTAGAAAATATTTTGGTGTGTCTGTGTTTTCTTTCATCTATTAAATGTTTTTGTTTCCCTGAATCAGAGAAGATTATATCATAATTATCTGGTAATGAGGTTTTTAACATCATATCTACCATGTTGGTGTAACTGTAAAACCGTACGTTAGGATTGCTATTAGCAATGTCGATCCACTTTTTTAGATATGCGCGAGAGTAATAATCGCCACTATCATGGACTCTGACGTAATCAGGTTTCTTCTTACGTATTTCAGCGTTCATAGCTTCAACAAACTTGTCAGTCTTGCTGAGTTGATAACGCTTTTCAAACGCAGGTTTTACGTTACTCCAGATGTAGGCTCCTTTCTTGGCATAACAGAATTTAACACAACTGTCAGCCATAGGGCACGTCAGTTTCCCGCTAGCAGATTTGTAGGCAGGAATACCGAAGTTAAAGACCCGAAGCCCAAGTTCTTTTGATGTCTTTTTTAATTTAGTATTTTGAGTTAGTAAGTTCATAGTTAATCTAGTAATACCATATATGCTTCAACGTTATTCTTGCGAAACCAAGATAATGCTTTATGAAACTCGTTAATTTGTTTTTCAGTAACTGTTTTAGGTGCTACTTCCATTACATATTGACTACCCATTATGAAGTCATACATCGATAGCTCAATACCACTAAGTTCATAGCTGTCTCCACTGAAAGGGTTTGTTACTAATTCACCTTTGTCGTAAATCATACCTTTAAACCATTTAGGCACTGTTTGTTCTTTAGTTTTCATTTATTTCTATTATTAATTTTTCTATTGTATTAGCAAAAAGCATAGGTGCGTCGCAGTCGTCAAGGTTGGTTGCTTCAAAGTAACCCCAACCATTATCTTCAGTATCTATATCATAGTTTTTATACACCATCTTCGAGTTCTTTAAATATTAATTCACCTTTAACTGCTGTAGCTATAGTTAAACCGTAGTGATTAGCTATAATTTCATATCTACCTTTATCTTTAATTACTTGGGTAGCATAGTTCACCCACTTGTAATCTTCATTAACGGTAATGTTTATAAATCCTACATATAGTTTAGGTAGATCTTTATTGAACTGATCGTCTTGAGAGATCATTTCTATATACTGTAATGTGTTTTTAGGGATAGCTATTTTATGGTTATAACCTTCATTGAGTAACTCATCTACAATTTCTTCTTCCATTCGACACAATAGATCTTCATAATGCCTTGTAATAGCATCTTCAACGAAGTCATAGTTGTCGCAGTATATATTATTATAGTCAGGTATAGCATCATAAAGAACATCTGTTAGTTCGTTTTCATAGTAATACACGTCTTCGTTTACATTTATACTTTTGTCATTATCAGTAGCGATCCATACAGAATAGCCGTCAGCAGTTGACTCTTCATATACACTGAAGTCAGGGTTTCGCCAGTTATCTGTTATCTCACATTCATAGTGTGCAAGCACTTGGTTTCTAGCATGCTCATCATCACAGCCTTCAATCCAACCTTTTTCAGCCATTTTCTCAGTTATTAACTTATCTGTTATATACTTATTCATCTTTTTCTGATATTAAAACGTTATCACCATGTTTAAAATCCCATGTAGAAACTCTGAAGAAATCTATATCAGCCCATGTATATAACGAGCTAACGTCACCTATTGTTAAGTCACTGTAGAATGTAGTGCTACTTAACTTGGCTATAATTAGTCTTACAGATGTACTGTATTTTTTGTCTTGCGAAGCTAGAGCTTCTTTGATTTCAGGCTTTAGCCTTTCGTAAATTGTTGATCTTGCCATTTTTATTTATTTAATTACATTTATATTATCCAACTTTATTTTAATTTTGTTTGTAACTAGTGAGGATTCGAACCTCATAACCGTCGTTAGCCATAGTCATTATAGGCTCGTGAAAACGTTTACCTATTTCAGTACTAAACCTGACCTAGTTTCCAGCTATTATGTGATCGTTAATCGTATCTTTCGCTATCGGTTTTCATATTTAGAGAGAGCTATATACCGTAAAACTCTACTGTTCGCCAGACATTTCCTAATCGCGGTGCACCACTGCCGCTAAGCCGGTGCGCGTATTCGTTATTTATTCGCTGACTAATAAACACATTAGAGGATCTTCGTTAGCTTAACCACTTAAAATACCGTAGCCGTACTAAGCCCTCCACCGTGTTTATATTCTTTTATATAATACACCATCAACCTCGATTACATCTTGCACTGAGTCTAAGTCGTAGTTTTTTATTAAGTATTTTTCTAGATACACTAATCTAGCAAGACCGTTAGTTATTTTTACTCTTTGTTTACCAACATAAGAGCTCATATTTAACTTGCTATTGTCACTAAGTGTCATATAATAATTAGTTATTGATCTTTGAGGATTTAGTTGGTAGCAAGATAAATCCTTAAACCTAGTTCTTATTATTTTACGCACCATACCTGATTTGTATGTAGCGAATTTACATAAACCATACTTCTTGTGGTTAAGTTGAAACGTTCTAGTTCCGTTTTTACGCTGTGTATTTGTAGTTACATCAGTTAGTAGTGGGTACTTAGCAAGCATTAACTCTACATACTTGTCTTCTAGCTCTTTTTGGCGAGCTTGCCATTGTGTTAGTGTATTCATATTATCTTCGTCTTTGTGATTTATGTACAAGCGCACTTAGCTCCTGGCTTACTATTTGAATTGTATTACCTGTTTTGTGGTAAGTAATAGGAACATAGGAATGTTTTTTTACTTCAGAACAAGGAGGGCATGTTTTATATCCTAAGTTTAATCGATAGGGGTGGACTTCGTCGCCGCATTTACAGTACATAGTTTATTATTTTTATTTGTTACATATATATTATCCAGTAGTAATTTTATTTTGTTTGTAATTAATCACGCTCGTAATACTTTCTTTTAGTAGACATATACATTTTCTCGATAGCTAAGAACATAACCATGTCGTGTAGTTCATTATATTCATCTCCGTTAACAGGTTGATCTGCTATTTGCCAATCAATACTGTCTTGCATTAATTCTTTAGTGACGTCAGCAATACCTTGTGCTATTTCGTCTATTTCTTTCATTTTACTCATTACTTTTTGTTTAATATTGTTACTTCTACCCAACCTTTTTCTGAATGGTTAGCTTCACATTTAACACCAGCTTTAGTTAATTCATCTTCTAGCTTTATCGCTGCATCCCATAAACCTGGTTCTGGCATTTCATCGTGCTCGTCGTCATACATTACTTCTCCTCTGCACTGATAAAATCTATCGTTGTAGTCATTTTCTACATACTCAAAATCCCATCCGTTAATTCTTGTATCTTGTTTCATCCACTCTTTCATATCTATAATTGATTTATTAGTTCTTGTACTTCATTAAATAGCATTTCATCTATCTGTTTTCTTGAATAGTGATCTTTATACGCCTCGTATACTAGATCCCACGGGTTTTTAACTGGTTCGTCGTTCATTATAAGAATTTTTTAACTTGTTCTTTGATTAATAATATATCTTTATCTGTTATGTGCATAGCTTGATCATAGTCTACGGTGTTCTGTACTATATCACTAAAGCTTTCCCACATCTTAAGATCCATTTGCATAGCAATAGAATCTATATTTTCCTCTGACAAACTTTGTTGATCTTCTTGGATCTCATGCCATTTTTTTACTGAATCGCTCATTAGTCTTTGTATTTTTTAAGTGTCATACTATTTACTTTATCTATGATCTCGTTACCTACTAAAGTAAAATAACCAGGTGCATATATAGATCTTTTACCATCAGCTTCAGCTGCTAATACATCTTTTTCTGCTTCTTCGATAGCGTGTTTTAACGCTGTTTGGATGAAATACTTTTCGAATCCATTAAATTTAGTTTTACTCATTATAGTGTCTTTTTTATTATTAGTAATTGCTTTGTGTCAAACTTCTTGTGGGTTTCTTGCCACATACGGTTGTGGGTGAACTTTCTAGCTTTTGCGAAGTTAGATTTCTGACGAGTTGTAATACTATTGTATTCTTTGTCAGTTAGTCCACCACATACACCGTTTGCTCGAACAGCACGTCTATGCCCGTCTGCTCGTGATTTTTTTTGTAGTTCCGAGTAAGCTAGTAGCTCTTTCATAGTTCTCGGATTAGATACTACGCCCACGGGTTGGTAGATTTTTCAACGTAAGTTAGACCTTTGTAGTTAAACCAGTGAGTAATACCTTCTTGATCTTTGTTCTCATCGTAGATGAAGGCAAATCTTTTTGGTAGATTACCTACAGTATAGCCTTTATAGGTTGTA